>Ga0209557_1000348_pt1 | contig 28577 bp, 51 predicted proteins | sample SaaInlV_120m_DNA_4_FD_184672 | JGI IMG/M metagenome (GOLD analysis project Ga0209557, IMG submission 184672) | Marine microbial communities from expanding oxygen minimum zones in the Saanich Inlet - Saanich Inlet SI074_LV_10m_DNA (SPAdes) (version 2) | ecosystem: Environmental > Aquatic > Marine... | reverse complement strand
ATAGGAGATACAATACCGTGTCCTAACATAATCTTTTCTCTAGCTTCATCAGATAAGAACTGATATTGTGCGTGAGCATCTGGTAAGTGTATAGCTTCTATTTCTGCCTGAGTTTCTTTAGACTCGTTAAATGCTATAATAGTTCTACCTGCATTAGAGCTACCAGAGAACTTATCATTAATCTTTCTTTCAATAGCACCTTGTGTTTCTTCGTTAGGAATACCATTATTAAAATTAATAAATAAGCTAGGAGCTAATCCGTTTTGTATATTAGATATATGGTAGTTAGATACTTCACATTCTAAATCTGCATACTGTAAACACGCTTGGTAATCTGGAGTAGAGTAGTAGTAAAAACCACTTCTATAAGGCTTAATCACATATATCTCTTCTCTTTGTGATTTACTTCCGTGTTTAAAGCAAGGTATTCTTTTAGGCTTATCACTAGGTTTAGCATCTGCCCAATTAGGATGATAGTAGTATGCTTGTATAATTCCTTTAGCATCTGCTTTCTCAGCTCTTAATGTTTCCATAGGAAAGTGAGATACCTTTAATATCTTAGTCTTACCTCTATTATAAGTAAGTTTAATTGCAGCTTGTCCTAATTTCTTTCTATCTATTACAACCTTTTTAATTTCTCTAGGTCTTAATAGTTTCTTCATTCTTACATAATGTTCTGGTAACAACTCAGAGTTAGTAGATTCTATACCTCTACCAAATACCATATCAGCAATACCATTATTACATCTAGCGTTAGTTGGACTAGAAGTGTCTAATTCTATAAGTCTACCGAAATAATTATTATCAGCACCCCAAGAAACCCAATCTCTATTGTGAACTTCTTTTACCTCTGGTGCTTCGTAAGATGATAGATTAAGTATCCTTACGTTTTGTTGCTTTTTCTTATCTTCCATTATATAATGTATGTATTATCATTTACCTCTCCTGTAGGCTGTGTATATCTACTTTTAGATATTTCGTGCTTTACAGTATAGTTGGTTTGTGTTGTAGAGTATATTTTGTCTCTGTACACTAAATTGCTATCATCTGTTATCTCTACATAATAAGTAGAACCCTCTTCTAGTATTGTACTAGCAAAAGTAAAGTCTATAAAGTTACCATTTACTAAACCTTTAACATCTGTAATAGTTTCTGACTTACCATCTCCATCTCTTCTTATGCTTATAGAAGTATTATTAAACTCAGACGCATTATCTGTCAAACAAGATATAGCCTCCAAAGTACCCCCATTAGATTTTACTCTATTTTCGTAATGTTCTTCAGAGAAATAATCTGTATATCTAGGTGATACAGATATAGTTTGTTCTGATGTGATTGGTAATAATATTATCATACTAAGATAACTATTTTTAATTATTTTGTTTTTTATTTGGTAGTCTCGTTTATTTTTTGTATGTTTGCCTAACACAAAAATAACCCGAGTTTTTAATTCGGGTTATTGACTGTTGTGAAGCGTTTTAATGCTTCATTTAGTATTTAATAAATAACTAATTATACTCCTTCAGTAACTGTAAAACCTACAGCAGTAATAGTGTCTCCTAAGAAGTTAGCAGGTGCTTTCTCCATTCCAGAGAATGTTAAAGTATATCCACTCATATCTCCCATAGCAGCTCCAGAAACTATAGTACCTCCAGATACATCTAATCCGTGTTCTAAACCTGCAACAAATACGTTTCCGTTATTGTCTTCTACTAAAATGTGAGGACTACCGTAAGCTAATAACTTAACAGTTTTATGGTCTTCTTTAGTTAGCTTAGTTAATTGAAGCTCTAAAACTTGCTCAAAGGTAGTAGTTCCATTCTCTCTTGAAGAGGTAATGTTTTCTGTATATGTAGAACCACCTTTAATATCAAACTTGTATGCGTCAGGTGTTCCTGCAACAGCATCAATAACATCTGTGTCGGTAGCATCATAGGTAATAGCACCTAAGTCTCCTTTGTTAACGAAGTAAACAGCGTTTAATCCTCCAACTGAATCTTTACAAGGCTCTAAACGACCTCTTGAAATATCACAACTCATTATATTATATTTTTAAAAGTTAATAAAAAAGGGTAAGTAGGCTCTAGGCTTACCTACCCTTTCTAGTTTATGTTATACTAATCTTAGTTAGCAGAGTTAACGATTCCGTAAGTTACGATATCTTCAACAATTCCATACTGAACACCAGCAGTAAATCTCATAATGATTCTTACGTTTTGAGAACCATCTAAGTCAGCCATATCTAAAATCTTAACTTCGTTTTGGTCAGACATAAGTCCAGTACCAAAGTGTAGGTTATCTTTAGTAGTAGCAATCATAGTATCATTAGCTAATCCGTTAGCCATAAAGATTTTTACACCATCAAAGTAAACGATGTTTATGTCTTGATTGTTACCTCTATCTTGGAAACCAGCAGCTCCTTGACCTCCAGATTGGAAACCACCTAAAGAACGCTTGTAAGCTCTAAATACGTTTTGAGCAACATAAATCATTAAGTCATCTCTTCCGTATAAAGCAGCAGGAATAGCATCTACAACTTTTCCTAATTCAGCTACAACGTTAGAAGCATCTACAGTTGTTCCTGTTACCTCGTTTGCAGCAGGTAAATCAGCATCAGCAGCTAATAAAGTAGAAAAACCATCGTACTCTCCAGCAGTAGCGTTAGTACCACCCCAGATGTTTTGCTCTTGTTTCTGTGCTACTTTAGCAGCAACGTGACCAATTAAATAGTCTTGGAAAGAAGAAGGTAAATTGTCAAATGCAGAATATCCCATTGAGATAGCATCCCAGTCAGAACGGAAATCTTTCTTACATAATTCTAAGTTTACTTGAAATTCTTCTGGTTGAAGGATTCTTTCAGTAAGTGTTAATGTAGAAGTGTCAGCGAAATCACAAGTACCATCTTTTACGATACCGTCTAATTCTAATCTTTTTACAACTTCTTTAAATTTAACGTTTGGTCTAATAGTTAAACCACCGTTAGCGATTGTGTTACCAGCTAATAAAGCTGCCGAGATGTATTTCCCAGCACTTTCTCCAGCATAGGTAGTAGTAATACTTGTACTTGTTGCCATAATTTTAGCGTATTTTAAATTTAATTATTAATCATTGACCACACTCGTTCGGCAGCAGTCATTCCTTTATTGTTAAAATTTTTCTGTCTAGTCTCAGTTACACTCTCTGGAGAATGCACTACTTCTTCCACCACCTCTTCAGAAAGCTCTACAGCTTCTTTTTCTTCAGCAGATAATTTAGCAGGTACATCAGCCTCAGCATAATCAGATTTGTCTTCCATCATTGCTTTAATCATAGATAACAATTCTTGTTTAACTTGAGATAGTTCTTCTTGAGTAGCAAAGTTCATTTGAACTGGTGCTTCTTGTTTAGGCTCTTCTTTCTCTTCAGCTAATTCAACTGCTTCTTCAACTACCTCTTCTTTAGTCTCTTCTGTAGATAGCTCTACTTCCTCAACTTTTTCTTCGATAACTTCCTCAGCAACTACTTCTGTAGATAAGATAACCTCTTCTGTAGCCTCAACTTCATTAGCAACCTCCTCCTTAGAGAGACCTACTAATTCTTTGATGCTTGTAAGAATTTCTTTACTGTTCATAATTGATTGATTTTAATATATTAATATAACTATTTTTATTTTAACTGTTTTATTTTGTAAATATAACTACCTATTTATTTAGTATATTGAGTAGTAATCATTCATATCTTGCTGTATTGAAGATTCATTTGCAGATTGGTCATTATTAAATACAATAACCTCCTTAATCCTTGCATTTGCATAACCAGAACTTGATGCCACATCTCCTCCTATTTTAGCTTCTGTTGGAGTAAATGCAGCTACACTTAAGTTTGAGCTAGTACCTATCTGAACATTATTCCTAACAATAGCATTAGATATTGAGTTTGACTTATAAATGTTTAATTCATCAGAACCACTACCATTAAGCGAACTCGAAAGTGTTATTATGTTTTCTCCATTTAAACCATATTGCCTAGTGGCTATTAAAACTCCACCAGACACATAATCTCTCTGTCCTGATAACCCCATAGATAAAACTCTATGATTATTCACTCCTAAGTATGTTGTAACATAAAAACAAAAGAAACCATCAGATTTGTCTATCTGGAAAGGGTTGAAGTCAAATGACTGTGAACCACTAAATAGCATTGAAGGCTCATTATTATCTAATATTAAAGAGCCATTGTCAACAATTTTAGGTTGACTAGATGTATTAGTTTGTACTCCATTATTACTATTACCGCTTTGGTCATATATAGTAGTTACAAATCCATCTCCAGAGCCTACAAAGGTTGTTAGTGTACCGTCTGTTATATCATCTGCACTAAAGTCTTGTTCTGTATTATCAGAGTCTCTTCTTACTCTAACAACGCTAGTTGTAGACGAACTAAGTTGTCTTAATGAATAAGCTAATGATGAGTTCGTGTAGGTGTCTAATAAATAACTAGCACTACCGTCAAGAATCAAAGAATCTCCTAGATATATTTTCTGTATTTCATTACTTCCCAAGTATATTTTTGATACCGATTCGCTTCCTAGATTCATAGTTTAATATTATTTTATAATATAAAGAGTTGTAGATATTGGAGTACCTGCGTCATACTCAGCTTGAGTAAGGGAAACTATATTTGTAATAACATCACTACCAGTTAACTCCCCTGTAGTCGTACTATTTATTGTGTTAACTTGCGCTCCTGCTGATATTCCAGATAATTTAGATGCATCTGAACTTGGATAGCTGTTTTTTAAACTGTTACTAGCTATCTCGTTAGCTTGTTGAGTACTTATACCTGTCTTATCAGTATTAGAGTCTATTAAACTCTTGTAAGATGTTAGAGTATCTGCTATTTCCACCAACACTCCTCCTACCCTAGAAGCTGTATTTGCTCCAGTAGTGTTCTCGTCTCTAATTATTATTGAATTACTTTTTATGCTCATAATTTTTATTTAAATGTTTCGTCAAATGTTATATCAAATGTTTCGTTTTTTACAGGCTCTTGGTATATCCTCCCTATACCTTGAAACCAGTAATAAGGCTGATTACAACCTCGCTTACTACAACCTTTTATAGTGTATGTGTTTTTACATTTACAGTACTTTGCTCTCATTTGTTTATTTTTCTATGTTTAACCCTTCGCTTGAATTACAATCCAATTAGAGCCATCGCTCCAAGCTTGAACCCCATTAAAGGGTTTGCTTATAGAGTAAAAAGCACCTCCGTCTATTGTTTGTAAATTAGGTGCTAATACGTGAATCTTGTCAGCAGCATTCACAGTTCCGTCATTTATTATCCTTATAGCTCTGTAAGGATGTTCTGCTGCATCTGGCAATGTAAGTTCGTATGTTCCATTAACTCCAGTCCAAGTTAAATATATATCTGCGTTATGACTTGAGTATGTTGAGATTCCTCCAGCAGTAGCAGTTATTAAGAATGGTGTAGCTCCAGTAGGGGGGTTAGTAACTAATGTAACCCAATCGTTTCCAATCCAAGTAACAAGAGCTTCTGTAGTTTTATTCCAAACTATTGAACCTACTTCTCCAGTTAGATTCTGTATCTCTAAAGATGTGTGTGAATCTGGTCTTATCTGAAAACTAGTATTACTTATCTCTCTACTCATTCTCTAAATAGTCTTTTATTTCTTGTAATAATATCTTAGCTTCTTCTTCAGTCATATCTTCTACAGCACTCATATCTTCTTTCTTATCACTAAAGATACCCTCAATACTTAAACCTAAATACTTACCATTCTTTACATCTTGCCATACAGCATCATTATCTATCTTCATAACTACTGCCCAATCCCCTTCTTTAGCATTTAAGTTATACAAAGCAGTTTTATCTTGTTTAGCATCTTCTACTATCCAAGATTCTATTACAGACACTCCAGAGGTAAACTCTTGATGTTCTAACGTTGTATTGTTGTTTTTAAGACGTTTTAAGTATAGCTCGGACGCTTTTCTAACAGTTTCCTTAGAGAATGTTATATTGTACTCGTAATCGCCTCTACGACGATATATGAGCTTATCTGGAACTAATGCTAATCCTACAATAATTCTTTTCTCTTTATCTACAGTTTTAAACTCAACTTTATGCTGGTCTTTACTAAGTGCAACAAAGTTTTCTTCTATGGCAGGAAACTCTACTAGAGAGATGGCGTTTATGCCTTCTTCTCCTAGTTGTTCGTCTATAATTAATTCTATTGTATCCATAATATATTATTTAATAAGTTAACTATTTTTATTATTATCGTTTTATTTTATCCAAAACTAGCATTAGTTAATATGTCTTGGTCTAATTGCTGTTGGTTTGTTATATCTCTACTAACAACGTACGCTTGTATAGGTTGGTCAAATTGCCCTTGCAATGCTTGTGCTAATTGGTTTTCTTGAGAAGCTCCTGCTAAATTAAAGTTAAAACTTCTATCTGCACCTCCAGAACCACCACCACCTAATGCACCTGCTGGAACTGTTGCACCTGCACTAGATTGAAACTTTTGTCTAGCTATAGTTGCTACGTTTAATAACCCGCTAGTTATTGTTGCAGCCATCGCTATACTTTTTGTTACAGGGTCTATCAATAAAGGATTGGCTTGAACTTGAGCAGCAGCTAGGTAAGTAGATATTAGTGCTTGAGAAATATTAGCAGCCTTTTGCATTTTAAATCTTTTCTTCTCTATCTTCTCTTGCTTTTTTCTTAGAGCTTCATCATTTCTAGCTATTTGCAACTGAATACTTTTTCTTTCTCCAGCAGATAGATTCTCATTGTTTAACCTCTCTCTAAGCTCATTATTCATAGCATTAGTCTTATTTTGCTCCATAGTCAACTGTCTATCAAACTCCCCTCCTAAGAAATCTGTAAGACTTTGCTGAACCATCATAAACTGTTCTGCATAAAACATCTGCTTCTCAAGATTTTCTTGTTGCTTAGATTTTTTACCGTCATCCTTAGTAGGAAAACTAAATAACGCTTCCAATCTAGCAGATTTAAGGTTGTTAAATAATGCGAATATTGGTTTATACTTTTCAGTTATTTCTTCAAGAGATACTTTTTCTTCTGTATCAGCCTGTGCTAAACTTTCAAACAATTTGCCAGTTGCGTCTCCTTTCAGTCTCTTAGCGTCTTCTTCTGATATCTTCTCTAGCTTCTTTTTGTAGTCTAGTTCTGTAATGAACTCTGTATATTTTCTCTTTAGTTCGTCTACGTGATTTTTAGTCTTTGTTTTGACTACAGCTTCTTCTGCTGATTTTTTAATATTAAGGATGTCTTCCTCAGCATTCATTTGGTTTATCAACCTATCCTTTTCGTAATTCCTTCTTATTTTAGCTTTCTCTTCTTCAGATGTAGCTTCACTTAGCTTGTCATTAAGTTCTTTTTTCAGCCTAGCGTCCTCTATCTTCTTCTCGTATTGTATAATAGCATTATCTGCATTCTTTATATCTATTTCTAGCTCTTTAGGTGTTTTAAATGGAGATAGTTTTTTGGTTTTATCTTCTGAATCATTCTTTTCAAACAAACTCTCTAAGCCTAATATAGCTCTCTGAAGATTAACATACTCAAAAGTTAGAGACGAAACTTTTTTACCTACATCAATTAAAGCCCCACCCTCTTCTTCTTGAAATGACTTTATATTGTTTTTCTGTAATTCTCTGAACTTATCTAATCTCTTTTCTAAACCATCTAAATCTTCTCTATATTTCAATAATGATTGGAACGACTTTATTAGATTCTCTAGTTTTTTTGGGTCTTTTTTATCTTGTTCAGATAATGAGTCAATTCCATTTTTAAATTCTGAAAAATCTTTAGATAAAATTTTTACTACATCTTGTATTGAAAACAACTCTTCTTTAAAAACAGTTCCGTCTGACTTTATTGATGATAAAGCCTCTCCTATAAATTCATAATAAGTTTTAGTTACCCTTTGAAGTTTTTGAATTTCTTTAACTTGTTTTGTTATTTGATTTGTTGCGTCCTCTGTTGATTCTTCTACTTTTTTTTGAGCACCCCAAAAGAAGTCTAATGCAGATACAACGGCGGTAATAGCAAATACAATACCTAAAGGTCCCATCATTTGTGCCCACATAAGTTTTAATGCGTTAGTAAGTCCTCCAGCCTTAGTTGACGCAGTACCTAGCTGAGAAACTAACTGAGTAATGTTATTCGCCATACCTCTAATACCATAAGGCATATCAGATATAACTCTAGAAAGTTCCATTGTTGCAGAAGTAGCAGAACCTGTAGCATCTCCTAGATTTTTAACACTCTTTGTGGCGTTAGGAATTCCTTTAGCGACATCTTTCTGTAGCTTTAAGAAAGCCTTGTCAGCTTGTTCAAAACTCTTGGTAACACCGTCTATATTTAATTTACCAGACTTAGAGTCTACCTCAATTCTATATATTATATTGTTAGTTTTATCTGCCATTATTTCGCTAGTTTTTTGCGTTTATTATTCATTTTTAGTTCAGCAAAGGTTGTAGGTAATTCGTACAACCCTTTTGCTATTTGTATATCCTTGTCTTTTATTAGCCATTCATCTGATGCTAATAACTCTAATGCTTGTTTTATTATCATAATGTTTTAAATACTATAGTGTTACTTATTTCTGAATAATTAGGTACTGCATCTTTTGCTCTAACATACACCTCATACTTAGTAGTACTAGATAATCCGTATATATCAGCAGTAGTTCCTGTAACTGTTTGATTTAATACTCCATCAACATATACCTCATATCCTGTTACACCTACATTATCAGAACTAGCAGACCAAGAAATACTTACATCTACGTCTGACATACTAACTAGACGGAGGTTAGTTGGTGATGTTGGAGGTTGAGTATCTGTATTTAAAGTGGTTACACTTAATGCATTTGATAAAGACGACTCTAATCCTTGAGAATTATAAGCAGAAACTTGTATGCTATAAGTGGTATTCGCATCCAATCCTGTAAGAGTATAAGATGTTTGCAACAGTATAGTATCTACAAGACTTCCATCTACATATATCTTATAGCCTTTAACTAATTGGTCTGAAGGATTTGCATCCCAATTAAATACAATAGAATTTCTATTTCTAAACACTAAACCAAGACCTTCAGGTTCTGTCAATGTTGCTCCAATAGCATCATCTACAAGTTCAGTAAAGAATTTAAGTACTAGTTCTAGCTTAGTTAATCCAGTAGTTAGATTTGTTCTTATGTTGTTTATTAAAAACTCCTCTCCTTTTATGGTTAATGTATCGTTTATATTGTATTTTAGCAAGAAGGCTAAATCAGCTTTCATTTCCAAATCAAATACCCTAGTTCCTTTGTTAAATATACTTGTAATATAGTCTTGGTAATACTTTCTAAATAAACCTCTACTTACTTGTGTAAAGCTAAACTCATCATATTCTGTATTAAAGTTTACACTCTTAGTGCCTTCTGTTATAACCCAATCTCCAATAATAGAGCTAAATTTCTCACTAGCATTGGTATTACTAGCTCTGTTGTACTGAGTTATTAAGCCTTGTCGGTCTTTAAATCCTATAGGAGTTCTTGAGCTATCTATAGGTTGCACAATATTATAAAATAATAAAGGTTTTGTAAGTACTTCGTTCTGGTCTTTATCTACTAACCATCCATTACCAAACTCTGTTCTTGAAAGTAAATCATTCTCATCAAACAACCTCTCGTAATACATTTTCTCAAAAGGTAAGTTAATTTTATAATCCTTACCATCAAATACTAAGTTGGAATCAGTACCGTCTGCTGTTGCTTGGTATTCTAAGTTACCGTAATCTGTATTTGATATTTCATTGTTGTTTACTAAACCAAATGTTTTAGCTTCAGAGAACTTAAACTCTATGTTTTTAAATAAGTCCATTCTGTTTACAGCAACTTCTTCTGTATCTACTTTAGTTGTAATATCTATAGTATTACCATCATCATAGAATTGATTTAATGTTTTAACAACAATAACACCTTCATCGTTAGGTTTTGCAGTAAGATTAAACATTTTAAATATACCTGTTAAGAAGTCTAATATCTTCATTTTAGGCATATTCTTAGTTATCTCTATAGTTTGAACTAGTGTTTGAGTTCCAGATACAGCAGTATTGTAAAAGTAGCTTTCCGTTACAGGTACACCTCCATTACCTATAAAAACTTCTACATCACAAGTACTATCGAGTCCAGTATAAGGTTGTTTAAACCTTACAGACTTTAATTCTAATGACATTTGATAACTAGATAACTCATTCTCTCTTGAACCTATCCTAACCCTTACGTCTTCCCACTTTCTCTCGTTCTCCGTACATAAAACAGCAGTATATGAGCCATCTCCAGACACACCTATAAATCTTTCTATTTCAATATTCCCATCCAACACATCTATATCATATACAGGGTCGCTACCTCCACCAGATTTAACTGAGTTACTAATGGTTACAATTACGTGGTATTGGAAAACCACCTTTTGTCCGTCTTTATTTTCCCATTTAGTAATTATAGAGTCCCTGATATCTGTCGTATTAGCTGGGTCTGATGTGTCTAACCTAAAGTCTGAATTAATATCACTTGTACCTATTCTATAAGTAACAGATGCCCAATCTGTAGAGTTGGAAGCAGGAGCTAAAACACCTTTGTTATTGTGCAGAAGCATATAAAGATTGTCAAACTCTTGAGTTCCAAAGAAATCATCAGAAAAGTTTATACTACTATACTTTTCTTGTATAGCTGTTATTATATGCTTAACCTTTATAGCAGGTTTTAATGATAGCCAATTTATACCGTAAGCTCCTAGACCATCCTCATCATATAAGTTTACACTATATCCTTGATTGTACTCCACAGGAGCTGTTTCTGCATCAGAGTCGTAATACCACTTATCTGTAGCAGATATAGAAGGATAAACGATATCTCTATTCTCACCTTTACTCATAGTGTCTCCAGATAATTGTAACCCTTCAATAAAACCATCGTGAACAGTACCTATCTCGTATACGTGGTTATACTTATCTAATGTAAATAATTCTGAAAGCTCTGTATTACCTAAAACATTACTAAGATTAGTTAAACTACCAAAGAAAGTTACACTATAAGATTTTGCTTTACCTCTTGATATTAGAGACTTGCTTAATCTAATATATCCAGTCTTCCAAAATATACCGTTTATATGTATCTCTGCTCTTTGCTTTATTCTAGCATCAAAACCGTTCTCTATACTAGAATTGTAGTAATGTCTAAATATTCTATTGTTAGTTTTAGACGCAGGAAGACTAAAGGTTTGAGAATAGTCTGTAAAAACCTTACCTATATCCCTAAAGTCTTGTATAGTAGACGTTACTTCTATTGACTCAAAGTCAAAAAAATCTACTCTTTCAAATGTAGGCTCTCCTAATGGATTACCACTCGTGTCTATATATAATTGTGGTTGTAATTTCATTAAACTATATCGTCTATTATGTTATTACTAAATTCTACTTCTATTGTGTAGTTTATTAATTTATCGTTAGTTGATGTCTTTAATTTAAGCTCTGAATCCTTAATTTTAACAGCACTCAGTACATCATTTTTAAAATCATATAATTTCACCTCTTCAGATAACATAAGTTGCTTAAAAGACTCGTTAAGAGCTTCATCTACGAATCCAGAGTTAAGCGTTATAGATGTTGTACCGTTTTTATTATATTCTTGACTAGACCTTATTAATGACTTGTTGTTAAGGCTAGACCTGTTTGTATTTCTTTGCTTAAACTGGTTAGCTCTAAAGTCATCTGCTTTAACGCTTATAGACTCTACAGACTTTTTAAAGAACCATAAGTCTTCCATTACACCATATCTATTCTTAAACGTTATCCTATAAGGATTGTACTTGCACTCTTCTACTGTTTTTACTTTCAGTATCTTAACTCCGTGACTTGAAGATATATAAACCTCATCAACATCGTCTATTCTATTTTCATCAAAGAACTCATTGACACATTGACTTAACTCAATCTTTCCGTCATTTTCATTTATTCTATTTAAAAATGATGAATAATCGAAAGTTCTTGCCCACCTAGACGCAGTAAGAGTAAAACTACTATAATCCCTGTACAATACGGAGTCTGTGAAAACAACGCTTCCTTTACTCATAAAAGATACATCTACGTAATAGTCGGAAGCGTATGAGTTGATATTAAGTAATGGTATTCTTAAATTTGAATCATCTAACTTATATATTGTATCAGAACTACCAGCGTAGAAACTATTACTCTTTAATTCATCATTAAAATCTTTATCAAATCTCTCAGATGAATACACATAACCGTCAGTACAGTAGTAATTAGTCACTTGGCTATCTTGTTCTACACCATCAATACTGCCACTCAATGTTACCGTAATATAACCTGTCTCGTATATCTTGCTATCACTAGAAACGTACCCCCCAACGCTAGTTACGTATGAATAATTCTTTTCGTAGGCAACACTACAAAGATTAGATATATCTATAAATAAATTATTTCTAAAGTTTAAATCGTAAGTTTCAGCAATCTCTACATTTCCATCATCCATTAAACCTACTTGAACAGTTAATAAGGCGTTAGCGTCTAAAGCTCCCCTACTTACGTGAAATGGACTTCGTGTTAATATTAATCCCATACTATTTTATTTTTTTAATTTTATCTAATTCTGCTAATATATCCTTTTTAAAACCTGCTGACAGTATTTCTACAATCTCTTTTTGAGTCTGTTCTTTTACCGTTTGTATAAACCCACTACCTTTATATCCAAAACGCTTAGATATACCTTTTCTTCTTATACTTCTTGATAATACGAAACCTAAAGACTTCCAAGTTCTATCTGTAACATTTGTGAATCTACCCTTCTTATCTCTAACTTGAGGTCTAATGCCTTTTATCTTTGCCCACTTTATTATGTTTATCTGCATTTTCTCAAACTCAGCTTTATTTCCGCTTCCATTTGTAGATATACCTTCAGATAATGCCCCTGCGTACTTTTCAGACATTACCTGCAATTCATTAGCTACAACACTGTAATCGAATGACTTGTCCAGCTTTCCAGTTGCTTTGAATCCGTCATTAGCAGCAGCAACTCTTAGTTTACTCTTTATTAGCTTACCTGCCTCGTGTAACGCTTCATTTAAGTGCTTGTTCTCCATTAACAGATGCTTATTCCGTTAGGTACTTCTATTTCTATATCTGTAGTCCATCCTGCTAATACATTTCCGTGCCTCTCTTTGAATGGCTCTGCTGAAGGAGTGCTTGTTACTTGGTAGTTAGACTTAAACAAGTGTCCACGCATTAACTTAGTTATAAGTGAATTTATTACTTGAAACTGAGTATTCATAACATCGTGCAAGTTGTCATTGCCATAAAACTCATCAAATTGGTTTTCTAGTTGATTGTAGTCTACTATATCAGCACATAACACCTTTATTCTAAATGTAATAGTTCTTTCTCCGTAAGATGCACTATCGATTAGTAGATGCGACAATGGGAACATTGTCGTTTTATCTAAATCTAAGTCAGTGATGTCTCCGTAGGAGACCGTATTTACAGCTGGATGGCTTCTTAACTCATCTCTTAATACATCTAATATGTCGTAAACGTGCTTCATTATCTTGTACTTTGTTTTATTAACTTATTCTCTAATTCATTCTTCTCTTTAACGTACTCTAAGAACATTAAACATTGATGAAGTGGGAGTTTTGTAACTTCGTCAATTCTTCTGACATCTCCTTCTGCAAGAGTAAATATCGCTTGATATCCTCCCCATTTTTTTCCGAAAGATTGGATGAATGACTGCCCTCTTTCTGCTCCTGCTGATACTGTTTGAGTATAGAGTCCATTGTATAGTTCCCTAATTTTTTCACTAAACGATAAAAAAAAACCCTAGCACCTAAAGCTATATCTACTGGCATCTCTTTCATTAATTCTGCATAGAACTCCGTTCCTTGATATGGATGAACCCTGTATTTACCTCCTATTTGATAGACTAACGGTCTGTATAGTACTGCCATTGCTCTATGTAGGTTCTTTTGGTCAAATATATAGTTTTCTAAGTCTTCCCATTCTCCATAAGTCATTTTATCTAGGTTAGGTATAATACCAAACTCTACTTCTACTCCATCAGAGCCTTTCATTTTGAATGTATTAACTAAATCTACACTTGTGTTTAAAATCTCGTATAAATGAGCTAAAACAGTATCAAATGAAGCTATAGGTATTAATGCTAAGTCTTTTAAACTAACTTCACATAATATTTCAATCATTTTCTTATCTAAGAACTCAGAAGACTCATTATCTTTGTTCTTTTCGTAAACCTCCATAAATTTAACCCATTGATGTAATTTTACACCTCTCAACGTCTTAGGAATACTTAAATTAAAACCGTTATCCATATATTATTTTTGTATAATAAGATAACTATTTTTAAAATTAGTGTGTTAAAACTTGCGTATGTTATTTATTTTTTGTAATATTGCATCATATTAACAAATTAAATTTATATAAAATGAAAAAATTAGCATCATTAATTATTATCGTAACATTATTTAGTTGTAACAATGAAAAGCAAGAGCAAACTATGCTAGATAGGCTTGCTGAAGTTGAATTATGGCAGCTAGAATTCAATTCTCCGCAATTAATATCTATAGACTATTCTGATAATGTTTATGATATATATCCGTTCAATTCTCAGTTAGACTGCTACATAGACTTAAATCTTTCTGAGTTAGAGGTTGTGGATATTGTAAATAATTCTTACTCTGAACTTGAACTTTTAATTACTTACAGTGATGGATACTCATACAATTTAAGATTTTACAATGTAAATGGTTATTACTTTCATCAAACTATCTATAATTATGAAGATAATCTTTCTGTTAAAACCCTTATGACTCCTTCCTCATTAAACAGGTCGGATTTAAACTACTGCGATTAGTGGAATTACTAGATTTTGACAATACTATAAAATTCAAGAAGTTTAAGTGTCTGAATACTAATCAGATATACGAGATAGTACAAACAGAATGTACAGGCAGGTATATTATTAACTCTATAGATACAATAGTTCGCAGTGATGGATTAAGAAAGTCTTTTGCTAGGATGGAGTTAAAAACTAGGTTTAATAATATAGAAGGCATACCAGAAAAAGATTATTTAATTAAAAAAAAGAAAAAGAAATGACACCAAAAGAAAAAGCAGAGGAGTTAGTATTTAAACTTCTTGATAAGGCAAAACACCCTTACAAAGAGGTTACTTTTGAACAGTCAAGGTTATGTGCATTAATTTGTGTAGAAGAGATAATAAGCATTCCTTCTATACAAGCTGCTTACGCTCAAGGTTATAGCGATAGTAAATCAACTGAATCATATTGGCGAGAAGTTAAACAAGAACTATTAAAACTATAAATTATGACACAAAAAGAAATTATTGAATTAGTAAGAGACATTCACCCAGAAGTAGACCACGAAGGAGTGGATATAGTGTATTCAGACGGAGAATACGATGTAGATGTAAGGTTTACCTCTTGGGATTGTTTATTTACAATAGAAGTGTATTCTAAGGCAGATGGTATTCCGTTACCTATACAATCTAAAGCTATGACAGAACTATTTGATTATGTAGTAGAATTACATACAGTTTATATGAGAGATTCACTAGAAACACAAGAAACACAAGATTATCTAGATTATTATGAAAGATAACTTGCTTATATCAATTATATTTCGTATTATTGCAACCTAATTAAAACTAAATTATGCAAATAGAAGATGTTACAAGTTATGAGAATAGTAAAAGCAAGATTACTATTTTTATGGAGAAAGACTTGCAAGATGGTAGCTATCATTTCCTTAAACACATACAAGAGAAGGATTCAGATAACGAGCGGCTTTTAAGATACTCACTAGATACATTTCTAGGAGAGCATTATAAGACGCTAGAATTTATAAAAAGCAATCTAGTTAAAGATAGAGATTTTTTCAAACAAGTAATTAAACTTAAAACCAATAAAGATGAATAGTATTGAAATGCAAGAAACCAAGAAAGACCATTACAGATTACTACTAAACGGAGTAGATGTAACTGGAGAACAAGAAAGAAGTACATTTAGACACATTGTACAAGTAATAGATAATAACATAACAACAGGATTATAATGGTAAGTAAAGAAACAATTAGTTATTTAAAGTCAGTATTAACGTCTCAGTTGCTCTTAGAAGCTAACGAAGAATTAGTATTAACAAACAGATACAAAGGTAGCTTAAAACAGCAGATAAATAGGGTTAACAGTATGTTAGAGCCTATAGTAAGAGAAGAGTTTGACTCAGTATATCAAGCAGACCCAGAGATGACTACCAATATACTAAATAAGATAGATTCTGTAATAAACACTATATCTAAGCTAGATTTAGATGAATTAGTTATTGTAGAAGGTCTTTTAAGTGATTACGAGGCTAATAAGGAAGAGTATTTAAAGAATGCTCAAGCTCAAATAGATGAAATATAATATGCAACAGAGGATATGCGACTGCCAACTTAGAGTTGGTGGTTGCTATTGTAAACTAGAAACAGATGACAAAGGAACAATACGAGATAGCAAAGGAAGTGATAAGCCAAGTAAACAAGTACTTCGAGACAGATTGTAGAGTAAAAAGCAGAAAGACTAATATAGTTAGACCTAGAATGTACGCTTGTAAGATTATAAGAGAGCTTACAGGTATGATATACCAAGACATAGCAGACTTGTTTGGTCAGAAGCACGAAAACGTACTACACGCTATAAAAGTAGTTGATAATGACTTAGAGTTAATGCCTAAGTACAAAATGTATTATCTAGAGCTTAGAGCTATAATAGAAAGTACTGATACTTACCAGAGTAGTAGTATAGCTAGGAAAAGTGTAATAAGTGATATAAGACGAGAGGTTTACAATGCACTTATAGGTAAGGATATAAATCATTTAAATAAAATACTTAAAATAATAACATAATGAATGCAAGAGAGAAACAACTAGAGATGTTAGAATCAGCAGAACACGAAAAAAGATTAAGAACTATAGCTCAGAATGGTAATAGTGGAGAACACTACGAGCAAGATATGCTTAGTGGGTTTAATAAAGCTCCAAGTAAAGCAGCAGAGAGAAAAGCTACACCTGTGTTTAGTGGAGTATTAAAATACTTTCCAAATGCCTTAAAAGAGGTTGCTAAGTGTAGCCAAGCTGGTAATGACCAACACCATCCAGACAAACCTCTACATTGGGATATGGATAAGTCTAAAGATGAGTATGATGCTTTAACTAGACACTTAATAGACCATACTATAAACCCTTTAGATGATGATGGAGTACTACACTTAACTAAAGTAGCTTGGAGGGCATTAGCAGGATTAGAAAGATATTTAACAAATAAATTATAAGATATGGGAAATTACAAACTTTACATTACAAGTGAATGTGGTTCAAGAGAGACTTGGACAAATGGAGAAACAGTCAAAGAATGTGTTGACAAATTAAAAGACTTTCATACCTTTGGAGAGTTTGAGAGAGACTTTTTTACAAAGAAAGGAGAACATAGATTAAATGAAGAGTTGAATAGTGGATGGTACACTAATCTTGAAAACAAATAGATATGAGATATAAAGCAAAGTATTTAATAAAAGAATTTTCGTATAGAGATGAATCATTTTTTTGTCTATACAAAAGAAATTGGTTTGGTAAATATAAATTAATTATGAATCCAGAGATTAACAATGGTCAACTAAAGACATTAGAAGATGCTGAACGTGCTTTGGAAGATTTAAGAGCTGAACCTAGGATAATTAATTTACATTATAAAGAATAAGATATGGGAAAACCAAAATTAGTAATTCCAAAGACAACTAAACAACAAAGAGTTCAGTTAAATGAAGGATATAAAAGAAAGACATTGCCGCACTTAGAGAAGGTAGGTAAAGCAAATAAATCAACAACACTACAAGGAGTAATAACATTCTTTATTATATCTTATGTAGTAGTACTAGGAATAATATTAACAGTAATAGCATTAACATAACAAGATATGAGATATAAAGCAACATTTATATTACTGTACACAGCTATAGCTATAGTCTATACAACGTATAAAACAATAGAGTTTATAGGTGAAGAATTGTTTAACTGCTTATATTATTAATATGACTAACTGGACTACAGAACAATTAAAGAACCTAAAAGAAGTAACTAACCATAAAGTAGTCTATGATGGTTATGAGTTTGTGTGGATGTCTAAACCAGATAATATTTGGTCTAGGCATTACATAAGCAACTTTGAAGACTATAACAAACCTATGTCTTGGATACACCACCATACATATAATTGGGGTAAAGAATATAAACAAAGACAAGAGAAGTATTTAGCAGATATGAGAAGAAGCTTAGATATAGATGTTAAGATAAGAGAGATAAGTAGAGAAGCTAAAGTAAAGACTAAAGAGAAGGTTAGAGAGATAGTGAATCTAAAGCCAACTATAAGTAGTAAAGATATAGCAGACATACTAGAGATAACAACCAGAGCAGTAGAATATCACAGAGTTGATGTTTAAAATAAAAAGTCTTCGTATGTTTGAAAAAATGTGCGAAGATAATTATTTACTATATACTAATAATCAGTAAGTTACAAATTATAAAAAAACCCCTATAGAACCTTTTTAGTATTTGTTTGAATTCATTGAATTGAGCTACTACACATCCCCAACATTCATTTTACGTTGAATTCACTTAATTGACTTACTACACATTTACACTATTCATATTACGTTAATATCTATTCTAAGCCTTTCTAAGCTATTATAATTATTATCTAGTATGTTTGTATTGATGTTAGATTATAGGCTTTGTATGAGTTTATTTATGGTGTTTAACCCTCAATCATATATCTATCTATTCTCTATTACATCTCTTCAAATATTTGTATAAAAAAAACCTATACTAAAATTAATTAATATAGGCTTATTTAATAGTGTTATTTGTTCAAATCATTTTATATAGATATATGTGTTTTTATTATCGTGAATCCGTCTATCGTATGTGCATCACTTTTATTATATCTTCGTGCATATCTTATTTATTTAATTGTAACAGTATATCCTACCTTTCTCAGTATCCTCTATCAAATCAGCATCATTTAAAATATTTTCCGTTTCTTCTCCTAAATAGTATAATTCGCTATTTGTTAAATGGAATATCTGGTAATATTCAATACTTTTTAATACCGAGTACACACATTCGTTGTACTCACTTTCTTTTACTTCTTCGCTGTTAAAAATACCTAGTTTGTTAACATCGTTTATTCTATCTTGTATATTCATATCTATTTATTTATTAAAGTTATTATTAAGATCATTGTAGAAATCAAAATCGTTTATTTCTAATTCGTTATAAGTGTCTTCTATGATGTTATAAATGTTTTTCATCTTGTTTAGTTATATTTATTCAATATATAATTTACATAATTTAATACAGCGTCTGGATTTTTTGTGTATTGAGTTGACTCCAATATACCTTTTGTTTCATTATAATAGACAGACAATATATTGAAATACGCTAGAGGGTAAATGTATTTACTATCTGATATTTTTTGAACAGTTTTTACCATTATTTTTTCTTTGTCTAGGGCAAAAGTGCTTTTTATCTTAGTTTTACTTACCAAGCTATTGTAGGCTTTTTTTAAGTCCTTCTTTGTCAGTTTCTCTTTTTTCATCTTGTTTAGTTTTATAATTCTATTTTAAGATTGGTTTTTATTTGTTTTTTAATATCGTCTAATATTTTAAACTTATTGTTGTATCTAGCTCTAAAGCGGCTAATATCATTTGTTAATGTAAAATCAATTACTTTATTATCTTCTACTTTGTAAAATATGAAATCTTTGTTGCTATTCAATATTTTTACTGCGGTTGTTATGCTTATTTTAGTAATCATATCATTTTAAGTCTTTGATGTTTAAAAATTCATCACCCCAGTTTTCTATATTAATTATATAGTAGTCTGTAATACTAGAACGGCATACAATGTTAGCGCCATTACTTTTCAATATATTAATAGCTTGCTGCAATACATTATTGGTTTTATAACAATACGAAAATGTTTTACTTTCGTTATATCTGTATTTGTCTATTAGCTTAATTCTAGAACATTTACTATTTGTAGGTGCTAAAAATTTAACAAAAATACTTCTTGTGTTTGTTGTTTCAATGTAATTCATAGTATTATTTTTTTTGTTTGTTAATTTCGTTATACACTTCAATTTTAGCATTATTGCAAGCTATTCTGATTTCTACCTCAAGCAAATCTAATTTACTGTTAATATACCAGTCGTCTTTTAAATTTGCGTAGTCTCTTAATTTTTGTATTGTTTCTTTCATCTTGTTAATGTTTTATAGCGTAAGATGCACCAGCTGCACATTCTTTTAATATTTCATTTGCTTTTTTTAATACTTGTTTAATTGTTTCCATTTTGTTTATTTTTAATAGTTATTGTTTTACTCTACAAATATATAACTTTTTTATAATACCAAACAAATATATTTAAATTATTTTTTATTCATTTTGTATATATAATGTACGCGCGTACAATAATCTTTTTTAATACACAAACTTTTTCAAGACTTTTTTTGTTGAAAATAACAATTTTATGGACGTATGTTTGCTATATGAAAAAAATATTACATATACAAGTAAATTTACTGTTTATATTCATTTTAAATAATGCAACAAGCAAGGCAGAAAATCAGGCACACCCCCATCATATTAAACGCACCCCATCATATTAAACATAGAGGGGTTCATATTAAACGTCTTACCCTCCATATTAAACAGAAATATTTTACCCATCATATTAAACATAAAACAAAAATGGAAACACTATTTATTCAAACTAAAAAAGAACTTAAACCCTTCATATTAAACACAGAAGCCTCGCCAAAATTAATTGACAAGGTTGTAAATGATTTACTGGATTTATATCCTAACTGTGATTGGTGGATTGAGGAAGGTTGGAAGTAGACCCCATCATATTAAACATACCTCTTCATATTAAACGTCTTATCTAATTGTATAGACACCACTATTAACTCCTTGTATTAGATACATCATAGCGTATCGTATCGCATCCATATAGTGATTAAATTTATCTACTGGAACTTCTCCTTTATCTTTCCAAACGTAGTTGTTAATCTCTCTTATGATACCGTGAGAGTTTCTATCTACTATTATCTCGTAATCTTGCATAAGTGCTATACCAGATAATATACTCCCTTTCTTCTTTATAGTAGGTTTTATGTTAAGGCCCAATACTTTAAGCTCATTTATTAGTCTGGGTTCTGAATTATCACAGACTATCAAGTCTAAACCACATTCAGCTTTATTTTTACCGTATATCTGTGAAGTATTTAATCCTTTCTGACCAAATATCTCTTTTACCCATACCTTTCTAGCATTTTTATCTACAGATATCTTAATTAGGGTCGTTAAATCTTCAGAGAAACCAAAATCCTGTCCATAGCAAGTAAGCTCTGTAGGTATGTAATCTCCTACTCTCCATTTTCTTATTATAGTACCTTCAGCTTTATTCAACCAACCTCCAAGTATTTGATGCTCGTACTTATCTGGTCTCTTCTTCTTCATTGTCATAATCTGTTGTAAGAATGACTCTGATAAGTTCTCTTTGTTATCTCTATAATCAGTATGTATGTAAGTCACATCATTTAAGCTCATATTAGAGCCTCCTAAGACATTTTCTGATTGAAACCAACGTTTATATATCCAATGCTCTTTAGTTGTCGGATTCATCACTAAAATAACTCTGTTCTGCTTTAACTGCGAACGTATAGAGAAATCTATCTTATCAAATGTTTCTTCATCAACTAATTCTTCTGCTTCATCTACTACAAACGTTGTAATACCATTCAATGATTTAAGTGCTGCTGTTTGGTTACCAGATGAGGTTCTAATACCTTTAAATATTATAGAGCTACCTGTCTTTAGATTCATTATCTCATCTTTAGTTATCCTAAAGTCTTCGTGAACTCCCATTAGGTTAATCTTTTCTATAAATTCAGGGATAATAGAAGTGTGTGCTGATATCATTGTATAACGAGAAAACAAAACCTTATGACCTTTCTCATAGGTTAAGTTAAGAAGGAATACGTTAATACTAAATGACTTACCAGAACCACGACCTCCAGTTACAACGAAGTATCTTGAAGGTTCTTTAAATAGTGGTATGTATTTTGTGTGTATGTTTAATTTACTCATCTTTAGGTGTTACGTCTATAATCTTTTCCTTAACCTTCTTACTTATCTCGCTATCACCTATAAAGTTAATGACAGGAGCTTTAACAGTTGTTCCTGTATTATCCTTATCTTCTTCATACATCATATCAGTAAGTAGTTTCATATGGTTGTAGCTACCCTCTTTAGCTTTCTTAGCCATAGACTCAAACATAGCAACTTCACTACCAAATACATTCTTGATAGCTTTCTTTGCATATTGTTTCTTACGACTCTTCTTTGCTTGGTTAAGTGCTGGTTTGTTAGACCTCTCTCCTTGAGGTATGGGTAACTTAGGTATAGATTTCTTCCTAGAATTACCTTTTCTGCCATCAGTTGGCTTTATCTCTTTACTATTCATATTAAGATAACTACTTTTAATTATTCTGTATTACCGTTAAGCTCTATCCACAACTCACTAAACCTTTCATCCTTAACAGCTTCATAGTTATTCATAGCTCTAAACACTCCAGCACAAGCAAGATATTCTTCTTCCTCTTCTAACATCTCTAAATCCCAATTACACTCATCTAAAGTCAATAAACCTTGCTGTAAGTTATACATATAAATCTCATAGTAAGCCTTAGTTATCTCATCATCACTTCCCTTGTATCCTGATTCTATCATCGCAATCCGTTTTTAATGTTAATAATGCTTTACATTCATTGTATTTCTCTTTAGCTTCATCTCCATACACTTCTTTAAACAATGTATAAACTCTTCTTGTAGCTGAGAATGGTGTTTTAACGTCTTCTAAGAGCTTTCTAGCGTAAACCTTTCCATAACCCTTACAATACTTAATATTGTCTGCTGAATCACCTACAATCATTTGTGTATAAAAGTTAATAGTAGCTTCTTCTTCTGATATCTTAGATAGTGTTTTCTTTTTCCAATGATAATCATAAAACCAACAAGGAAATTGCTTATAGTCTTTATCTATAGAAACTATTATAACAGAGTCTATACCTCTTTCATTAGTAACTCTTTTCCATAGTGTAGCTACAACATCATCTGTTTCTACTCCTAATCCATAATGAGAGCGATATTTCTTCTTAACTAAACTATGTAGCTTACCTAGTATTGGAGGCTTCTCTCCTGTTCTATTAGCTTTATACTTTTTAGATATGTCGTGTCTAAAATTACCTTTAGAGCCATTACATACTATAAACTTCTCTACTTCTACTTGCTCTTCTAATTCAGCAAATATCTTATCAAGTCCTTCTTGAAACTTTTCGTAAGCCTTATCTATTGTTAACCACTCCTCACTAGACTCTTTGTTAGAATCAAAGCAAGATGCGTAAATAAGGCTGTCTGCGTCAAATAATATTACCAAAACTTACCTACTTTTTTAATTTTAGCATTAATTCTTTCAGTTTCTTCTCTAATAGCTTGTCTTTCTTGTATAGCCTCCCTTTTCTTTTGAGACTTATCCATCTCGTCTAAATCCCAAGATGAGCTATAGTTCTTTTTATCATCTGGTAGCATTGTAATTGGGTTTAAGTTCTGTTCCCAAAATCTGTAATCTGTCTTCATTTATTTATTTTTTAGTTAATTTAATACCAACATTAAAACGTTGGTCAACAGTTAATAAAGAACATTAAAACGTTCTTTATCTTAGTGTTAGCAACAATGCTACTCTACATATTCAATCCATTGCCAATCTTCAGAGCCATCGCTTCCTTGCCATCTTTGTTGTAGTCTATATTCTTCTTTTGCCAACCCATTACCTAAGTCAATTGTAGTTTTTTTATACCTAATTTGTGGTGTAATTGAGTAAGTAGCACAGTTGCTAACAACGTTTATACCTAATAGCTCAGGTTGTTCTTTTATCGTTTCTTTAGTCATTTTTATAAGTTTTATTTGTTAATTAATATTTGTTTCTATTTTTACGCTACTAGGCATACACAATTACGTTAACTACAATACCTATTGTGGTTGTCCACATTGGTCACACACCCAAGTACCGTTTTCCCAAGTAAAGTTATGTTCGTATTCAAATCCACTTTCTTCAGCTTCAGCAACACAATCTTCACAGTCCTCGCTTTCATACCAAGGCTCGTCTTTTTCGTCATCGGTACAGTAGTTAACAACGTGTATATCACATTGCTTTTCTGTATTCTTACTTTCTTCTTCCATTATATATATATTTATTTGTTATTAATTAATTTCTGTGAGCGCAAAGTGTCATACACAACTAAGTTGTAGGCAACATAACTATATAGTTTTATATTGAGTAGCAAACATACGAAATATATTTGACATACACAACTTTATTTAACTAAAAAGCCTAACATTTTACTGCTAGGCTAATTATTACTGGTAATTCTTCATATACCTTTCTAGGTTTTTAACTATTTTACTTATACAGGACGAGCAACTTGTAGTTCTTTTCTCGTTGGTAATAAATACATAGTTGTATATTCCTATTACCCTAACCCTGTCGTCATAACTAATTGTAGTTTTCTTATTAGCTAGAAAGTTAGATAGATACTTATAGTCATCTTCTTTAAGACACTTAACATTCTTATACTTAAAGTCTTTGTTAAACCTCTCTTGTCTTTCGTCACACCCACAATCTTCTCCTGCTATAAACTTAACAACCCTATCTATACCAGTTGCTTTAGTTATCTTCGCAATAGTGTCTCCTAGTCCTTTAGATTGCTTCTCTACACTTTTCTTATGTGACTTGTAACCTTCTTCTACCTTAGTAGCTTTCCATTGCTTATACTCTCTATAATCTTTTGACCTTTTGTCTATGGTGTTATAGTAACCTCTTTCTTCTAAATCTAAATAATATTTATCTTGTTTCATAATTTATATTTTATCATAATCTCCGTTAAAGTAATCCATTAAATCTTCTGATAACTCTTGCCTAAGTATATCCCTATAGCTCTTAATTGAGTTATGTATAGAGTTTAGTCCAATACCTGCTCCGTTTGCTATCTGCCTTAAAGACTGACCCTGCATAAAATATAAGTCAAATAATTGTCTGTCGTAAACTTTCCATTCTTTAACTATATCCTTTACTCTAGCGCTTAAAGCATCAAAAGAATAATCCTCATCAACATCGTAATTAGAGTCTTTCAACTCTTCATTTCCAACTAACTCACAAGTATCTAACTTTTTGTAAACTTTAGTTCTCTTAGATACTTTAAACATATTAAATAAAACAGTCCAAATAAAATACCTATTTACTGTATCTTTGTATGATATTTGCTCTTTTGTTTTACCCAATCTATCTAACCTTAGATACATATCCTGCACCAAATCTTGTGCGTCATCCATATTTCCAGTCATACTAAAAGCTATTCTAACCCAATCATCGTGTTTTGTTGCTAATAATTCTAACATTTATATCTCTTTGATTATTATTTCTACTCTTGGTCTTTCTCTATCTAGTTCTGTTGGTAATACTGTTTCTTTTTTTACAAAGTCATCATTATCATCTTCCCAGCAACCATACTCTGTAATAGAGTCAAGTAAGTATTTACTAACTACTGATATAACATTCATCTTGTCTAAGCGTCTCTTAGAGCCTTTAAATACTTTATAAGTAATCTCTACTGGTGTATTTATCTTTAAACCCTCTAAGTTGTATCTCATTAATTCGTGATACATTTTCTTAGCATCGTTATTAGTTCTGTGATGTAAATTACGATATGTATTCATATTTAAAGAAATCCTTTTGTCTTTAGTTGTCTTTCTAGGCAACGTTACAAATAATGGCGATTCTATCTTATGTATCATATTTCCAATTTTTTAGACATAAGCTCTGGTAACACATAAGAATATTTAATTATCTTATCATTAGATTTAAAGTCTGTAGTCTTAGGACATTCTATACCTTTAACAGGCATTTTAACAACAGCTTTTATATTCTTAGATATATTAAATACCCATACTCCTTTCTCATCAGTAACTACATAAAGGAATTGTTTATTAGATAATTGTGAGGCTTGGTAGTTTTTGTATAACTTCATAGCCTCTATCAATTTATCTCTGTAATAAGCTCTTCTATTCTTTATTTCAACTATGTAGTTGTCATCACTAGCATCGTAACTACTATACTTGTCAGATACTAACGATAACTTAGTTCCTACTTTTTTATTTAAGAAGTCTATAGTTGACTGCTCTGTCATTATAAGTGCATAGGTTCGTTAATAGCGTGTTTACCACCAAATACAACTGCACAACCAATAGCAGGTTTCTTAAAGTTCTTACCGTAAGCCATAGCATAAGATTTACTATCTATACCACATCCTACTGCACAACCAAACACTTTGTAATTAGCACCTACAACAAACTCTGTAAACATTTCTGTATGTCTATGACCTTGTACTGTACTCATCATATCATCTTTAGCTTTCTTAGTAGCTCTACCTGACTCTCCGTGAATATATTGAACACCGTCATATACAAATCTAGTATCGTAATTCCAGTTAGGAGTTTCTAATACCTCTCCAAATGACTTAACCCATCTCTTAGGTACTCCAGAACTAAATGCTTTACGAGATATAATTCTATCGTGGTTACCGATACATACATCTGCATTAGGGAATGCTTTATACCATTCTGCTAATTTCTTGATAGCTTGGTCTAATTCATCTCCTCCACCTAATCCATCAGGGTCTGGGTCGTGATAAGAGCTATAGTGGTTATCAATAACATCTCCAATAAAGATAACCTTATTACAGTTATGCTTTGCGTAAATCTCTTTACAATGCTCTAGGTAACCATCTAAACAAAATGGTTCGTGTAAGTCACCAATTACTAATATCCTATCCTCTTTACCTACTAAGTAATTGTAAGCCTTTAATATATTTCCTTTTAATCTTGGTCTAAAATCTTTCATTATATAAATTTAATCAATTATTACTTATTTTGCAACTATAGTTATTAGAAACTATAAACATCATCTGGGTTATCTACTTTAGGTAAACCATTCTCGTCTAATCTAAAATCAAACTGCTCAAATGGTGTATTTCTACTTCTCTTACAAGATACTGTTATAGCACCTAGCTTGTTAGGGTCTCTCTCTAATTGTATCTGAGTCTCTGCTTTCTTCTCTAAGAAACTACCTAAATGACCAGTAGGCTTATCTGAGCCAAAGTTACTGTGTATTACTGTAATGATATGACAATCGTAAATAGTTGTCCAAGCCATAATCTTCTGTACTACGAGGTTTGATTCCTCAAGATTGTTTGCATCAGAAACTAAATCTGCCACACCATCAATAACTACAACACCTATCTTCTTACCAGCATCTGTTAATGATTGTAAATAATATTCTATAAAGTTTATTCTATCTCTAAACCCTATTTTTCTTAATGCAAATGTATGATAGAAGTCTAAGTTAGATTCTTTATTCATCCACTGAATACGTTTAAATACACGCTGTGAATGCCAGTCTCCCTGCTCTGTATCGAAATGAATATACTCTCTGTCTTCTCTAAAAGAACTTAATCCTGATGTATGAGTTCCATTTGGGTTACAATAAGCAGAGCCTAACAAACTAACGAAAAACGTTTTCATAGACTTTGGAGGTGCTTGTATAAAGCTAAAGTTACCATAAGTACCTATTGGTATAGGAAACTCTTTAATCTCTCCATCTCTCGTTACTACTTCTTTCGTCTTATAGCTAATTGCTACTGGAGGATGCTCTATCTTTTCATTAATGTTAATAGCACATTCTTCTTGTATCATTTGCATAGATAAGATATGCTCGTGTTGTTCTTCTTTTTGTTTTTCGCTCATTTATTTTTAGTTTTATTAATTTAACACCAACATTAAAACGTTGGTCAACAGTCGATAAAACACATTAAAACGTGTTTTTATCTTGGTGTTAGTAGTAATTTTCTATGTCAAATTCGCCACATCTTTGTTCTACAGCTTCTACACCATCATTGTAAGCTTGTTCCATTTGTTTAGCAGAAAACATACTGCTAACATCGGTTAAAGTTAATTGCTTTTTATAGTCATCTAATAACCTTATTACATCTTCAATAGGTATGTGTATTCCATCTTCTTCGTGTAAACCTCTAATTTTCACTTTACTTAAATCTATATATTCTTGTCCTGTCATTTTTATATTATTTATTAATTTATTCACGCAACTAACCTTAACCATTTCCGTTAGCAACAATAAGCTACCTACGTTCAATCTTATAGTTATTTAGTATGTGTTTTGCAACCTCAAGCATTGGGTCATATATGCCATTTTCAACCTCTTCGTTTGCTTCTTTTACTTTAGTCATTATT
>Ga0209557_1000342_pt1 | contig 28675 bp, 37 predicted proteins | sample SaaInlV_120m_DNA_4_FD_184672 | JGI IMG/M metagenome (GOLD analysis project Ga0209557, IMG submission 184672) | Marine microbial communities from expanding oxygen minimum zones in the Saanich Inlet - Saanich Inlet SI074_LV_10m_DNA (SPAdes) (version 2) | ecosystem: Environmental > Aquatic > Marine... | reverse complement strand
CTCTGTGTTTCTATGGATAGGATTATTAAGAAATCTGATGGATCAATTGCTCTCAATATTACTCCCAGTAAATTAGACCCAAAAACTCTCACTGGTTGTTATCGTAAATTTATTTCATAATGAAACACGAAATCCCTGATGAGATTAAGAAGAATGGATTTGCTTGCTTTGGTAGTTTGAATCAAGCAGAGAGAGCAGTTGTTATGTTTGGTGATGAAGCATATCGTGAGTCACTAGACCTTGACAATGATGACTCTCCCTGTTGGCAGATACCAAGTGGAGAACATTCAACTTTTGCTGGATGGAATCCCCAGTGTGTGCCCACCATGGAGTACATTGTATGGAAACTAAAACGACTTGACGGTATTATTAAAGGAGAAATCATTGGATAAGTTGACAAAAGAAGAGATGAGGTCTAAGATCAAAGAGTTTTCTGCACTTCTTAGAAGTCAAAGAGACCACTGGGACAAGGAAGAACAAATTGGATTCACATATTCTTGTGATTTAATATCACAATCACTCATTACATTATACATTCGCTTAGGAAAAACTGACTAATGGATTACAAAACTTCTGGTGTAGATATTGAAAGAGGTCGAGCGATTGTAGAGCACCTAAAACTAATGGCACCTAATATTGGTGGGTTCAATGGAATGATGGAAGTGCCATCAGGATATGAAAACCCTGTGTTGGTATCTGGTGCTGATGGTGTAGGCACTAAAATGAATATCTGTAGGATTGCTTTTGATTACTCCACTATTGGTCAAGATCTCGTTGCTATGTGCGTCAATGACGTTATATGTTCTGGTGCTAAACCATTATATTTTCTAGACTACATCTCTACCAAAACAATTGATGCTAATGTTGCTGAGATTATGGTGGGTATTGTTGAAGGATGTGAGATTGCTGGTATGGAACTCCTAGGAGGAGAAACAGCAGAGCATTTCAGGGCACATGACTATGACCTTGCTGGTTTCTGTACTGGTGTTGTAGAGAAAAATGAAATTATTGATGGTCAGAATATCAGACCTGGTGATGTAGTCATTGGTATTGAGAGTAGTGGTATTCACAGTAATGGATACACACTGATCAATGATATGCTCTGGAGGAATTATATTTTCTATAAGGAGATGCCAGAACTGTTGGTGCCAACCACCATCTATTCCCCTCTAGTCCAGCACCTGTTGGACGAAGTTCCTATTCTAGGCATGGCACACATCACTGGCGGAGGACTGCCTGAGAACCTCCCACGATGCCTTCCAAAGGGTCTGACTGTTGATGTTGATTACTCTGCTTGGGAGAGACCAGAACTCTTCACTAAGATCCAACAGGCAGGAGACATTACCGAGAATGAGATGAGGAATGTATTCAATCTTGGTATTGGATTCTGCCTAGTGGTGCCACCAGAGGTAGCAAGTATAACTATGGAGATGATTTCAGACACGCCATTTGGTATGAGATCCTGGATCATTGGAGAAGTAAAATAAATATAAGGGATAAGACTCCTCTACTTTTATGGCTGCCGCTTATTATTATCCAGAGGGACCGTTAGGACCTGTATGTGATGTAATTCTTCCTGATGTTAGGAAAGCAACGTTTGTCCCAGATCGGGGTGATGGTAGAGTTGTTACCTATGGACCAATCGATTGGAGTACAATAGAACCTGTCTTGGGATACATTCCCCCTGCAATTGTTACTCGCAAATGTAAGGTAAGAGAACTTCCTAATGGAGAAATAGAATATTATGATTGTAAGGATGAGTTTTTAGATCAACTTGATGATCTTGCAGATGATAAGATAAAATCTAAGTTTCCTCAATACCCATTGATTGAGTACCCTTGGAGAAGTGCATCTCAATCTCCATGGGGATTGGATGATAATTTTCAAGAACCCGACATAACTCCAGAAAGTTGTTCTCCATTTGATGCAGATATTAATATTATTCCAATCAGAATTTTTGCTGATGATGGATCTTTTGTTACTAAGGTTCAGGTAGAACGATCCAGTCCCCCTACTTTTAATGTGACATCAGGTGGCGAAACCATCGTAAATCAATCTACAATTAGTGCAGCATTTAATAGTGATAGTTCTGCCCTTGTTGTTTCAGGAACTGGAACTGGTATTGTTAAGTTGAGATTAAGTTGGGATGACAATCCAAACGATGCTGGAACTGCAGTTGATACTATAAGCATTACTGGAGACAATAGAACAGCGACTTGGAGACAGCGTGGTGAAGAAGGTAATGATACAAGCTCGGTTCAAGTAACTGCAGGGACCAGTTATACTATCAATTACAGTGGATTAAATTCAGCAAATAATCCTATCGATCAAGCATCCCCCACAAGTTTGAGATTATTAGATGGCGATAGCGATGATACAAATGCTAGTTTTCAAATAACAGGTACTTCTCCTTTAGAGACTGTTACAAATCTTCCTGGATATTGGTCGGATACAGGAAATAAGTATGCTGTTTGGACGAACGCTGAAGTCTGTACATTACCTTTTCAGACTCAGACTGTCACATATCAAGTTCCTATTCCATCTACTGGGACATATGGATTTGAATTTGCTTGTGATGATAGTGCTGAAATGTTCCTTGACTCCAATCCTGTTCCATTATTTGATGTAGTGGGAGGGATATTTTTTAGCGGTCCCAATTCCACTCCACACACTACCACAACAACTTTGAATGCTGGTATTCTTACCATTGTCGTTAATTGTACTAACTCTGCTGCTGGATTTGTAGATGCTAATGGTGGCGCAGTAGGAGAGGCATTTAGCTGGGATAGAAATCCTGGTGGATGGTATATTAAAATATGCCAGGGTGGTAATTGTATTAGTGGTACTAGTATTCCTTGGGTTAGGTCATCACCACATCCAAATTGGTCTGATTTTATGAATACTTATGCAGTATTTTCTACAAATAAAGAGACACTTTCAGGCATACCCCAATCAGCAACTTGGAATATAAACGTTCCTCAGTCAGGAAATTTGGTATTAGAAGTGCAGGGAGATAACTCAGCAGCAATTAGTTGGGATGGTTCTAGTCTAGGTACAGTCACCTCTTTCACATCTAGCACTACTTACACAATAAATAATGTTAGCAAAGGACCACATACGTTAGGTGCAATTGTTACTAATACTGCTAACCCTGTAGATAATTGGTCTAATAATCCAGCTGGTGTAGCATGGACATTGAAGTCTGATACTCTTACTAGTAATGTGTCAGTTGAATTTGACAGTTCTGGTAACATAGTGACAACTGGAACAGGATCAGCGAGAGTTGATTTTGATTTTGAATGGGATGACAATCCAAACACTGCTGGTGTAGCATTGTCATCAGTTGATTGGTCAGATACCAATCTTGAATTTTATCAAAAAGGAGAGAGTGGTAATCAGAGTGGATCTGCTACACTATCCGCTAATAGAACTTATTTTATGAATCGATATGGAGGTGCTGGAGGACTTACCATACAAGATAATGACACTAAAATATGTTTTAAAGATGGTGATGGTAGTGATTGTAATGCCGAAGTTCGGATTGATAACATTACTCAACTGACAGAATCAATCATAGCAACCTCCTTAGACCTAGGCACACCCAATGATGGCAATTTAATCTGGCATACCAGATTGGCATCAGGATACAAGTACATTATTAAAGAAACCTAACATGGAACTACCTAAAATTAAAAATGATATGCTTCCCAAAGAGTTGAAAGAAATTCTTGGAGATGCTGATGCTGAGTTTGAATCCATAGTTGATCCTATGGATGTTATTGATGTTTCATTAGATCTAGATTCTTACTATGAGGGTAGGCATAAAGTGGCAACAATGCTAGTAGAATCTAGGAAAAAACTAGAAGAATATCAAAGAAAAGAACGCCATGAGATTCAAAGACACCATAAAGGGAGCAAAACAGATAATAAAGAGAGCGAAGAAACATCCTGAGCACTATACACAGGAAGAATTAGATTATGTCAAATTGATAAAGAGACAAGCAAAGATTGCTCTGGAAAAAAAGCACTCTGAAAAAAGTTAAATTTCTTAACACATAAATAAATCCGTGACGCATTAGTGTTACAAACTGAAACACTTGCCAAAGACGGCAGAATGTGTTATACTTAATCCAACGAGAGACAGTCGATCTCTCTTTCATCCGTGGGTTCAACTCCACGAGTCATACTTAAAGGTAAAATTTCAAATGATCAAAACTGTATTCGCAGCAACTGCTGCTCTGTTCGCATCTGCTGGCGCTGCATTCGCTGGTCCCTACGTTAACGTCGAAGCAAACTCAGGTTTCACGGGATCCAGCTACAATGGAACCGCTACCGACCTTCACGTTGGTTATGAAGGTGCTATCGGTGAGAACGCTTCATACTACGTCCAAGGCGGCGCTACTGTAGTCTCCCCTGACGGCGGCGAGAGCGACACCGTTCCTTCTGGTAAGGCAGGCGTTGGTATCGGTTTGACCGATGCTCTCGGTGCTTATGGTGAAGTCTCCTTCGTGGGCAGTGGCGACAGCGACATCGATCGCGGTTATGGAACAAAATTGGGTCTGAAGTATTCCTTCTGATTCACTAAATAATGTGGAGACCTTTCGTGCGGTCTCTACAAAAGTCGGAACACCCATGGGACCTCAGTGAGGTCCTTTTTTATTCGGAGAAAATTATGAATTTTGCAATTTATACCAGAACTGGTTGTCCTTACTGCACTAAAATTAAGCAAGTTCTTTCTGCTAAAAATCATTCTTATACTGAATATCAATTAGATGTTCATTTTAAAAGAGAAGATTTTTATAAAGAGTTTGGTCAGGGTAGCACTTTCCCTCAAGTACTGTTAGACTCTAAGAAGATTGGAGGATGTACTGAGGCAGTCAAATATCTAAGAGAGCAAAATCTAATCTAAATAATCGTAGTTAGCACAGAGGAGGTCGGTTTCCATATTATTCCAACGTTCTAAGAGAGGAAACCAATGTTAATCGCATTAGCAGTTTTAGTTACAGTCGGTGCATTTATTTTAGGAATCGTTGTTTCATGGTTAGCAAAAGGATATGTAGAAGATTACATTGAAAATGCTGCCTACTCTAAATCAGTCACTCATCCAGAAATGTTTGATGAAGAGGGTAACATGATACGTGATGAATTGATTTACATCAGACCAGACATTCAGTATTGGGACGACCTTCCCGATGATGAAGATGATTAAATTATTAGGAGTTTATTATGCCAGCAAAATCTATCGATAATAGCAACACTAGGTTGCTTATCAGTGAGATCTTAAGAAAGGTCTCTAATGCAAAAACCAAAAAAGAAAAAGTTGATTTACTACGAAGGCATAATAGTATTGCCTTGAGGCAGTTAATGATTATCAACTTTGATGAGAGCATCATCTCATTACTTCCTGAGGGAGATGTACCTTACACTCCCAATGATGCACCTGTAGGCACCGATCACTCTCGCCTTGAGTCAGAGTATCGTGGTCTATATCGTTTCTTTAAAGGTGGTTCTAAACTTCCTGCATTGAAACGTGAGTCTATGTTTGTTCAACTTTTAGAAGGACTATCTGCTGAAGAAGCAGAACTTCTTGTACTATGTAAAGATGGTCGTATGAATGATTCTTACAAGAGAATCACTAAAGCAGTTGTATCTGAAGCATTCCCCAGTATTGAGTGGGGAGGTCGTTCTTGAGAGTTATCTCTAAGGAATGTGATCCATCCTTATCAAAGGATCGATCGCTTCCTTATACCGCATACCTTATTGAATACTTGCAAGATGGTATTACTAAGTTCGACATCGTTGCTTCTGGTAAGCAAGTAGAAATCTTTGATTATTATTGGGATCTTTATAAAAAAGATTTCGTTAATATGACACAAACTGAAGGCAGAATCAATCCCAGATTATGGCAAAGTTCAACAGAACAAAAGAAGAAAAGCAAAGACAAATGACCGTTTATTTTGATAAACGTGCCTTCGCAGAGAAGGAGAAAGAAGATGAAGAAGAACAAGAGATCCTAAGGAAAAGAGAGGAGGGAGCAGCAGCTGTTGTCGCGACATTTCTTTTCTTTACCAAACCTCTGGTTCTTATGCTATTATGGAACTGGTTGATGCCAGGTATCTTTGGACTTGCCACTATTGGTTATCTAAAGTCATTTGGTTTGTACTTGATCGCCCGTATTATTATTGATAAGAATGACTAAAGTATGTTTGATCTCTGTTACTCCTGAGGCAGAGAAAACAATTGGATACATTGCTCGTGTGAGTAATCCTGCCAATCAGGAGAATCCTAAAATTTCTGGACTGTTAAAGTATTGTATCAAGCATGGACATTGGTCTGTGTTTGAGCAAGCAACAATGACTCTAGAGATTCACACCACTAGAGCAATCGCAGCTCAGGTGTTGCGTCACAGGTCATTTACATTCCAGGAATTTTCACAACGCTATGCTGATAGTTCCCTACTCGCGGAGACGATCCCTCTACCTGAACTACGCAGACAAGACACCAAGAATCGTCAGAATTCTATTGATGATATTGACCCGTTTCGGCGGCAGAAGTTTGAAATGCTAATGCAACAACATTTTGCACAAGGAATGGATCTCTATCAGAGAATGCTTGATGAGGGTATTGCAAAGGAATGTGCAAGAAATGTGCTACCATTATGTGTAGGCACAAAAATGTACATGACGGGCAATCTTCGCAATTGGATCCATTATATCCAACTGCGTTCCTCCAATGGCACCCAGAAGGAGCACATGGACATTGCAAACCTTGCCAAGCAACATTTCATGTGTCAGTTCCCAGTCATCTCTGAGGCGCTTGAGTGGTGCTCTGAGGGTGATTGTAATTGTCCAGATCAATTGGACGAGTGCAACTGTATTCAACCTTCTTTGAGGATAGACTAATGCCACTATACAACGTACTAAATAAGGTCACTGGCGAAAAACAAGAGTTTCGCAAGACCGTTGCCGAATACGAGCAATGGAAAACTGACAATCCTGATTGGGATAAAGATTGGCACGCTGGTGTCGCAGGTACTACCTACGGCAATCCTAAACAGTCTGATGGATTCAAGGAAGTAATGTCCAAGGTCCAGAAAGCACATCCCCGAGCAAACCTTAGTCGATTCACTTGATATGCCAAGAGCCAGAAAGCGAAACACTACCAGCAATCCTGTTCCCTCCAACATGAGTGCGAAGCACATCAGAAGGAAGAAACCTATTGATAAGTCCTACATGGTGCCTATCAATCCATTGACTCCAAATCAAGAGACTGCATTTGAGCAATACAATCTAGGTAAAAACCTTTTACTTCATGGTGCAGCAGGTACTGGTAAGACATTTATCACATTGTATCTTGCATTGCAAGAGGTACTTGACGAAACTACACCTTATGATAAGATATACATTGTAAGGTCTTTGGTTCCTACCAGAGAGATTGGTTTCCTTCCTGGCGATCATGAAGATAAATCAGCACTTTATCAGATTCCATACAAGAACATGGTAAGATACATGTTCAGTATGCCTGACGATAATTCGTTTGAAATGCTTTATGACAACTTACGAGCCCAAGAAACTATTTCTTTTTGGTCTACTTCTTTTATTCGTGGAGTTACTCTTGATAATGCTATTGTTATTGTCGATGAATTCTCTAACTTAAACTTCCATGAACTTGACTCTATGGTCACTCGCATTGGTGAGGACTCTAAGATCATGTTCTGTGGAGACATCACTCAGTCAGATCTGGTGAAAGAAAATGAAAGAACAGGAGTTGCAGATTTTATTCGCATCCTTCAAGACATGAGTGAATTCTCTTGTATTGAATATGGAATTGATGATATTGTTCGTTCTGGATTAGTCAAATCTTATCTTATCACCAAATACAATCTTGGATTTTAATGTTATTTAATTTTATCGACACAAACATACAACAAATTGATGTCGAACCTGTGAATCGAGACGGCACCAGATTCTATCCCATTCCTGGTGCTGATAAATATTATCCGAGTGTTACCTCAGTCACATCGTTTAAGAACGCTCAGTTCTTCAAAAAATGGAGAGCAAAAATTGGTGAAAATGAGGCTAATCGCATTACTGCTAGAGCAACACAAAGAGGTACTGCATTTCATGCACTTACCGAAGATTATTTCAAAGGAGAACTAAACATCGACAAGTACTTGGAAAATAATCCATTATCTGTTAGAATGTTTCAGTCAGCAAAATCCACGTTGAATCGTATAGACAACATCTATTGTCTAGAGGAGTTTCTTTACTCCCATTACTTAGGTTTAGCGGGTCGGGTGGATTGTATTGCTGAGTTCGATGGTGAGTTGGCAGTAATCGATTTTAAAACTTCAACTAAAGAAAAAAAGGAATCATACATCGAGAACTATTTTGTTCAAGAGACTGCATATGCAGCGATGTTCCTTGAAAGAACTGGTATTGAGGTAAAGAAAATTGTCACACTTATCGCCACCGAAGAGGGATCTATTCAAGTATTTGAGAAGTACAATCTTGATGACTATTTACAATTACTCAAATCCTACATTGAAGAATTTGTTAGGGGAAAACATGCCTAAAGAAAAACTTGAGGACAATTTTTTAACACCTACCAAGTTCTCTCAGGAGATTGAGAGACTAGTTAAAAAAAGTAATGGACTCATTACATACATCGAAGCAGTAGTAACTTACTGTCAAGAGAATGATATTGAGGTAGAAACAGTTTCTAAACTGATTTCTAAACCATTAAAAGAACGCTTGCGACATGAAGCACAGCGTTTAAATTATATGAAACAATCATCAAAAGGAGTATTGCCACTGTGACGGGACTTGAAGTGTATAAAATGTATCTTGCATTAAAGATGCACTTCACTAAAGACTCTTATGATTATGTAAAATACAGGGGCAAAGTTTCTGCCTCTGAAAAATCATTTGAAGAACGTCGCGACCGATATTTCTTTAAAAAACTAGCGGCGAAGTATGAGGATCACATTATCCAAGATTACTTTGTCGCTAATTTTATGGATGAACCTAAAGGGTACATACAATCATTTAATATTAATACTTACGAAAGGTGGAAAGTAAATAAGGAATCGTTTTCTTATAAATTTAGACAGGATGTAGATAATCTACTATCAAACTTTCAATCTCCATACCAAGATAAATTCGATAAGATTTTTACAATAGAAGAAGGTCAGCATCCAATCCTTATTAAGTCTTATCTTTCAGGAGATATAAAATTAGAAACACTTGTTGTATTTGAAACTTGCCTAGGATATGTCAAAGCATTCGATAAAAATTTAAAAGATCCTATCTGGAAAGAGATTCGTAGAAGAGTTATAAAATATAAACCATTTTTATTAGTCGATTGTGAAAAATACAAGAGTGAAATATTAACAGTAATTAGGACAAAGTTATGACTTTTTTTCAATCGGAACAAGTACAAGAAAATCTTCAAGATATTTTTAGAACATATCAGGAAATTGCATCAGTAACTTCTAGACTTCCTACAATGAATCTGGATGAAAAATTAGAGCATATCGATGAATGTAAAAATTTAATTGATAAGCAACGAACATTTTATTTTAGATTGAGTCTTGCATCTACTACTGATGAGGAAGCATCAGACATGAAGACCAGGATTAATGCACTATCTCAAGCGTTTGGGTATCGTGACCTTGGGGAATGCATGGATGCCATGCTAGAGACACTTGAGAAAGCGGCACAGAGCGAGATTGACAAGCACTAAATAGTATGCTACGATAACCCAGTAGCAAACAATACAACTACACACATTCAATACGGAGAATACAAATGTCTTTTGCAAGTCTCAAGAAAGCGTCCAGCAAGGGAGACACCTTTGCTAAACTGACACGAGAGATTGAAAAACTGAATCAGCCTGCTGCTGGTTCATCTGCAGACGAACGATTCTGGAAACCAGAAATGGATAAGTCTGGTAATGGTTTTGCAGTAATCCGATTCCTTCCTGCACCCGATGGCGAAGAGATGCCATGGGCAAAGGTCTGGAGTCATGCATTCAAAGGTCCTGGTGGCCAATGGTACATCGAGAACTCACTCACCACTCTTGGTAAGGATGATCCTATCGGTGAAATGAATCGCGAACTCTGGAACAGTGGTCGTGATAACGATAAAGAGATCGCTCGCGCTCAGAAGCGCAAACTATCCTACTATGCCAACATCTATGTTGTTCAGGACCCTGCACATCCTGAGAACGAAGGTCGTGTCTTCCTCTACAAATTTGGTAAGAAGATCTTTGACAAACTGACTGAAGCAATGCAACCTGCATTTGCTGATGAATCACCTATCGATCCTTTCAACTTCTGGAAAGGTGCTGACTTCAAACTGAAGATTCGTAAGGTCGAAGGTTACTGGAACTATGACAAGTCCGAGTTTGCTGCACCTAGCACTCTTGGTAACTTTGATGATGACAAACTGGAAAGTATCTGGAATGAAGGATACTCTCTTGCTGAGTTTGAAGATCCTAAGAACTTCAAATCCTATGAGCAACTTACAGCACGTATGAATCTGGTGCTTGGTAAGTCATCGACTGCATCTGCTCCTGCTATTCGTGAGGATGAAGAGGAAGTCTTTGCTGCTCCTGTTGGTGGTTTCAATGATGCAGACATCGCAGGTCTTCGTGAGAGTGCAATCGCTTCTGCTCCTGTAGAAGATCCCGAAGACACACTGTCTTACTTTGCTAAACTTGCTGAGGAAGACTGATGAAACTTGTACTCGCTACAATGATGCTGCTCTCTGCTCTGCCTGTTAGCGCAGAGAGTATTGGTGACCGAAGCAACCGTCAAGCATATAATTCTCAAAGAGGATATGCTTCAGAGAACAGATGCTATCGTAATGAATACCGTGAAGAGTATATTCCTGGCACATCTAAGTCTCCTGGATATGTCTCATCATATAAAGAGCGAGTAGAAGTTCCTTGTAATCGTGAAGTTTATCGTCGTGATGATGCTCCTAGGAGACACAATACTGATGACAATTCTTGCATCGAAGGTTCAATCCTAGGTGGCATTGCTGGAGGTGGAGCAGGTGCTGCTCTATCTCGTAAAGAAGGACGCCTCTGGGCGATCCCTCTTGGCATTGTCGGTGGAGCACTGGTAGGATGCCAGGTTGATGGAGGTTAAAACGAAATTCAACTTTTGATTCCCTGAAACGGCGGAAAAAATCCCCGCCAATTTTTGGGTCTCTAGGGTTTTCTGAACTGTTGCTCTAAGAGAATCCTAAGCAGACTCTCTTTTAGTAACATTAATGCTTCCTGCTCATAAGGATCACCACCTGGCCATTTATCCAAATAAAAACAGACGGATTTGTACATCAGTACGAGTCCGTCTTTTGACATATCTATGTTTATATAATCTTCGTTATGATCAGTATCCACCGCCGTAACCTGGTGATGGACTTGGAGAAGGAGATGGTGAAGGTGATGGACTGGTCGATACAGTACCAGCGGTTTGTACGACTGCAGAAACGGATCCTGAATTGGAAACATCAATCGAAACACCGACTGCAGGACTAGAATTGGAAACGGAAACACCGTTGTCAAAAGTTACAGCACCGCCACCACCATTCTGTGGAGTAGTTACACCTTGATTCTGATAACTTGCACTACCAGTATTACTCAAGAAGCGTGATGCTATATTAAGAGGAGTTTTTTTATTGTTAAATTCGTCAAGTTCTGAATGAGGTTCATATCCTACAAGGTCCTCAAAGTCTTCTATAAAGAGATCTAACAATGAAGATTGTGGAATTACAATTTGCCTTTTCAATTCATTTTGTTGATATTCATATTCATAATTTGTAAGTGGATATCGTGCATTATCACCAGCGACCAAACTTCCATCTGGAAGTTCAATAGAATAGTCTTCAGTTACTTGAATTCCTGATTTAACAAATACATCACCATTACTTAAAATCTCATTAGTTTCGTAATGATGTATCGTATCAGGATTTTGATACTTTTCATTAACATAGTCTATCAAATCTTGTTGATTTTTAGGCCACTGATCATACAAATCGATAATTTCATTGACTAATAGTATGATCCAATCTAAATGAGGATCTTGAAAGAATGTTTGTGCTAATGAAGATGGGGTTTCATCTGGTTTGATACTATATGCTTCAAACAGAGTTACATATTGATTAAGATCGTCTCGTGCTTTTACTTTTCTAAAAATATTTTTAGTCAGACGATATTTGAAGGTCTCATTATCAGTAATGCCTTCGCCAATATAAACGTTTGGGAAATATGAAAAATAAGACATATTAATAACCTTTAGAGATATCTGCTTGGGATACGAATCTGGTTTCTGCAAATGACAGTTGTAAATCAACTGCTGGCACCTGAACACCAGGAACAGGTCCATCTGAAGAATCTACTCCTAAATCAGGACTTCTAAATGCATTGTATTGTCCATCTGGAGCATAATTAACAGTAACACCATTGCATACTGATAAGAAGATTTTGAAGTGTAGATCTGCACTTTCTGTAAATGATCCTGAAGATGGATCTAATCTGATAAACTTAATATCAAATTTATCAGGAACTTCCATAAATCTAGCACTCAGAGCATCATCACCACCAATAATTGGTGTAGCACCTTCTTTAAAGTATCTGATAATACGATTGACTTCTCGTGCCTCGGCAGGACTTCTAGAAAACATCTTAAAATTGAAAGTATGTGTTCTAAATGCCATATTACTGAACAATTGCTCTGTATATGGATTGAATACCTTCCCTCCTGATAATTGAGCAAATGCATTAGAATCAATATTTCCCGCCAAACCTAATGCTTGACTTGCACTATTGGCAAGACCTGATAATGCTGCTGCATTAAATTCGGGAGCAATAGCACCTGCAGTTTCTTGAACAAGCTCAGTAAGTTTATTAAGCTCGAAACCTTTTTTTAAGACATCCATTCCAAGAATCGACAACGCCATACCTGCAACTCCCAAATCAACATTTCTATATCCAGGTCGATATGCAGTTTGTAACTGCGGTGGCATTGCCAGATAAACTCTATTCGGATCTTTTTTAGTAGATACTTTATTGCTTGGTAGATTTAATCCATAATAACCTTTAGAGTTATCTTCGTATAAAATTCTCTTTCTTTGGAATACTACATAGTCAGTAAGATCAGTACCACCATCGGCCAAACTATCTGATACTACTGGTGGTTGGAGTGGGTATCTAAAATTGGCCAATTTAACACCTAAATACTACGTGGTCTTTATATATTTATGAGATATCAAGGCAAGTATCGTCCATCATTTCCCCAGAAATACAAGGGCGACTCAAGTAATGTTATTTATAGATCCTCTTGGGAATATAAATTTATGAAGTGGTGTGATATTACTCCGACTGTTCAAGAGTGGGGTAGTGAAGAGATTATCATTCCGTATATTTCACCTGTTGATGGAAAAAGGCATAGATATTTTCCTGATTTTTACGTTAAAATTCAGAATAAGAAGTATCTAGTGGAAGTCAAACCGTTCAAACAAACTAAAGAACCTAAGACTCAAAAAAGAATGACAAAACGATATATTAATGAAGTCGTTACTTGGAGTGTCAATCAAGCAAAGTGGAAAGCAGCGACTGAATTTTGTAAAGATAATCGTTGGGAATTTATGCTAATCACCGAAAAAGAACTTAAGGTCTAACAATGGCAATATTTCGTCCAGAATATGCAAGATATAATTCTTTTCAAGAGTTCTTATCATTTGCTAAAGACAAGGATAATAGTCCTTCTTTTAGTAATCTATTCTCTGTTTCTATGGCAACTCCTGCCATATTAAGGAGAGGTGCTGGAACAGTTGATAATGGAAACTTAGAAATTAAGGATGATCTTGCTTTACTGTTAGATTATTATGCAGATTCTGTTCAACTTCCTAGTAAGCAAATAACTACAGGGCAAGTTGGTAATGTTGGATCTAGTTATAAGTATGCCACGAACACAGCATACAGTCAGATGCAGATTGTATTCAGACTTCCTAGATCTCAACAGTCTAGAAATTTATTTGAAAGATGGACCCAGTTGATGGCTAGTGATTCTGATCAATACACTAGATTTTATAATGAATATTGTTGTCCCGAATTATTGATATACAAGTGGGAAAGAGGTGGCGGAGATTATGTATATACCGATCCAAAAATGATTCGTGCTTTGAGAGAAGCTGGAAATGACTTCTTATTGGCAAGGAAATATGAATTGACTGCATGTTACAGAATGGTTAATGTATTCCCATATAATATTGGGTCAATTCGTCTTGATAACTCCACAGCAAAGACATTAACAATGACTGTAGGGTTTTATTACGAAAGATATAGATTCTATCCTAGAAATAAATTTGATCTGAATCTGACTAATCGTGCAAGATCAACATCTATTGCAGTTGATAATGCATACATTGCTGGGGAAACTGATTCTATCAGATAACCCATAAATAAAATTACTGAATTGAAATACTATGGCATTACCTAAATTAAATGTACCTACGTACAAATTGAAATTGCCTTCTGATGGTAAAACCGTCAATTACAGACCATTTCTTGTAAAAGAAGAAAAACTACTTCTACTTGCTACAGAAACGGGTGAGCAAACTGATGTTATAGAAGCAATCAAAACAATCATTAAAGACTGTACTGATCTTCAAAATGTAGAATCCCTAGCAACATTTGATATTGAATATTTGTTTTTACAGATTCGCACAAAGTCTGTAGGTGAATCTGTAGATACTCTGGTCATTTGTCCAGATGATGGGGAAACTGAAGTGAAGTTATCAATTCCACTTGATGAAATTAAGGTCGAAAAGACAAGAGGTCATAAGACAGAAATTAAACTGTCTGATGAAATTGTTCTTACCATGAGATATCCTCGTCTTGATACGTTTGTCAAATCAAATTTTGGCGATGGTATGGGTGTTGATCAAGTGTTTGAGATGGCAGCAGATTGTGCTTCAACTATTGCTGATACTCAACAAGTTTATGATTGTGCGGATAGCACCAAAGAAGAAATGTTGGAATTTTTAGATCAGTTAAGTTCTAAACAGTTTCAACTTGTTCAAAGTTTCTTTGAGACTATGCCCAAACTGAAATATACTGCCTCTGTTACTAATCCTAATACTGGGGTTGAATCTGAAGTTGTACTTGAGGGATTGGCGAGTTTTTTCGCGTAGCACTCCTTCACAACAATCTTCGTTCTTACTATGAAGGTAACTTTGCCCTAATGCATCACCATAAATGGAATATCGAGCATATCGATAATCTGATGCCTTGGGAAAAAGAGATTTACGTCAATCTATTAATAACATTCCTAAAAGAAGAAGAACGTCGCATGAAGGAGAAGCAAGCAGCAGGTGGCTAAACTACAAGCATATAAATTTGTTAATCCTGGTGGTACAACAAGATCACCAGTAAGTCTTGCTGTAAATAAAAATATACTAGGAATTAATCGACTAGGATCTACTGTTTCTTCTTTAGGATCAGTTATATCTGATATTGAAAAAATCAATATTGCATCAATTAAGAATGATAAGAAACAAGAATTATTAGAAAGAAGAAGAAAGCAGAGGGAACGTGATGAATCTGCAGAAGAAGCACAAGAACTTACTAAATTAGAAAAGGGTAAGGCAAAAGTAAAACCCAATACTGAGCAGAGAAAGGCAGCAGGTAGTAGTCTAGGTTTTATTTCAAAATTTTTAAATCCAATAGGAGAATTTTTATTAACTATTGGTGGTCTGGTTGCGGTAAATACTCTTCTAGACTGGGTATCTGATAAAGAAAACTTCGATAAGGTTAAGGAGTTTCTAAGAAAGACTCAATTTGTTTTTGACAAGTTATTTGGATTTTTCAAAGCAGTTGGAGATGCTACCTTTAATACATTTAAGACATTATTTGGTAGTGACTCTTCGTTTGGTGACAGGTTAAAAGCACTAGGAACTATACTTCTTGGTATTATAGCCTTAAAAGGTGTCATGAATCCATTTGGATTGATGACCGACATATTGGGATTGCTTGATCTATTCACTGGAGATGGAGGCGGTCGTAATCCTGATCCAAACGCAGATAAGAGTAAGAGTAAGAATAAACCTGATAATAAAACTAAACCAAAGAGTGCAACTGATCCCGAACGTGCTAGGAACATATCAAGACCTAGTGCTTCTTCAACACCTGTAAAACCTCAGACTAAATTTACTGGTATTGAAGATACAGATTTAAGATCTCCCCAAAGACGTTTAGCAGATAAAATTTCTAAAAAGCATGGAGCAGGTGCTAGAAGTGCTTTCGATCAAAGATATAATGATCTAATTAGTGATGGGGCAAGTCCTGCTCAGGCAACAAGACGTGCAAATGCAGATGTTCTTAAAAGAATAGACAAGAAACAAATCACATCTAGACCTGCATTAGGGAATCTTTCTGCTCGTTCTAATAGAATGACATCAACAATACTTGGTGCTACTAGTGACGATGCAGCAAAATTAGGAACCTCTAATATTTTCAAGAAGGGAGTTGATAAAGCAACTCAACGTTTCCTACTTAAAATTATTGGGATGGGTGGTGTCAAGGCACTCAAGAAGATTCTGAATAGAATTCCTGTTGTTGGTCCTCTAATCACATTTGCACTGAACTGGGCATCAGGAGAGTCTATTGCTGCTTCTGCTGCTATGGCAGTCGGTGCAGGTCTTGGAGAGTTGTTAGGTGGATGGTTAGGTGGTGCTGCTGGTCTTGCCCTCTCTGGGTTCTCTGGCGGTCTCTTAGCGCCAGTTGCTGTTCCGATAGGTGGATTTATTGGTGCAATGCTTGGTGGTATTGCAGGTGAAGCACTCGGTGGATGGTTATTTAAGACTATCACAGGAGAGGGTGGTGGTAGCGGCGGTATGGGTGCCGTGGGTAGTACTATTGCACAAGGGTTAAAGCAGTTATTAACAAAAGAGTTTTGGGATAAGATTGGTACTGGTATTGCTGGCGTATGGTCTAATATTGTTGCTGCCGCAGGAAAACTATGGAACATGTTATCTGGAATGGCAGAGTTCTTAAATATTCCTTCATTCTTTGATGCTTTGTGGAAAAAAATGGGCAAAATGGCGGGGACATTATATGATGTCTTCAAAATTTTAATAGATCCTCGAAGAATTTTAGAGTTACGAAAAGTTCCAGGAATGCTGTTTTCCTTTGCAAAGGATTTTGGTGAATTCTTCATTATGCCTGGTCCCATTGGATTCATTTGGAAGCATGGGGTCGAACCATTCTTTAGCAAACTAGGTGATCTTTGGAATAACAGAGATAAGTTATGGGATTTCATGATGAAACCTGGAACATTCCAGGATACATTTAATACTGGTAAGTATGATCCAAAGAAAACCTCACCAACAGAAATTAAAAAGGCTGAGGAAACTCAGAAGGGAATGGCGCATATGCGTGGTGGTCCAGTTCTGAACTTTGCGTTTGGTGGTCCCATTCAACAGTTAGCAAGTGGTGGTCCCATTCAACAGTTAGCAAGTGGTGGTCCCATTCAACAATTGGCAAGTGGTGGTGTTGTTAATGACATTGGGCAAAGTTTCGTACAACCTGAGTCTCCTTCCATCGGAGCAGATACTGGTGATATATCATTCAAATTTATGAATGTAAGTCCCAATCTAAATGAAACTATTGTTAAGAGTGTTCGGAATGTTATAACTGTCAATCCTATCAGTAACGTGACTAATGTCAATAATACTTTTAGGACTACTAAAAATAATCGTGCGACTCCACCCAAAATGGTTAGTCCTGTAAATTCTAGTAGAAATATGCTATCTGCAACAGATGGATTTTCTGCACAATATGCCATGGATCAAGGTGCTGAATTTATTCCTATTCCAATTGTCATTGAGAGAGTTGTACCCATCCCTCAAGCAGTGCCTATAAATACTGGTAAGGAAACAGTGCAAATTACACAAAGTAGCCTTTCTCAAAGGATGAAGTAATTAAATGGCAACTACAGTACAAAAAGGGGCAAAAATAAATTTTTACAAATTTGTTGGTGTTGGGACTGTTTCTACAGACTCTCCTGACAGAGATGTTGTAGAATCTATTAATAAAACAACACTTGCCCTGAATAACCTAGGGAATACTGTAAATTCCATTTCTTCTACTATAATTGATTTAAAAAAATCACAACTAAAGATATTAGAAGCAGAACAGAAAAATAATACTAAATTTGAACCAAAATATACAAAAAAAGAAAAGAAAACCTTTACATCATTTTTATCGAAACTTAAGATAGGTAAAATTCCTAACTTCTTTGAAGCAATGTTGGGATTGCTAGGAAATTTATTTAAATTATTTGTTGTTGGACCTGCTCTTGAGTGGATTAGTAAAAAAGAAAATCAACAAAAGGTAAAGAAAGTACTAGAAGTAGTAAGTAATGTACTAAAATTTGTTAAAGATTGGGCAGTATTTGGTGTCACCAATACTATAGAAGGATTATACACATTATTATCAGACGAATCTACTTTTGCTGAAAAGTTTGGTGGATTTATTCGCGCAACTGTAGGAATAGGTTCATTATTACTTGGGATACGTTGGCTAACTAATCCTCTAAAAATCATTTCAGATTTTGGAAGTGTTCTAAAATTATTTTTTAATAGTTTAAATAAGACTAGAAGATCGCTCATGGCTCGTAAGGGTCTTGCGAGATTTGGGGGGAGAGGAGTTCTTCCTATGATAGGCAAGGTTGTCCTTCCTGCTACTGCTCTCTGGTTACTTTCTGAGGGTGTAGCAACCCGTCCTGCTGCGGATGGCACTCTAGATGCCCAAAAAGATGCACAGGGGAGATTGCCAGAAGATCCAGGATTTGACAAAACAACTAAAGGTCAATACAAACCACCCGAAAAAGCACAAGGTGGAATATTACCACAAGCAGCATCAGGAGGATGGATTAATGGACCACAATCAGGATATCCCGTATCATTGGATGGAGGGAGATCAACCTCGTTTATCGGACACGGATCCGAATATGTTGCTAGAAAGTCTAATGGGGGAGCTTTCGTCGTTCCTTTTAATACTCCTGCAACAAAAACACAACCAAATCTAACCTCTAGGAGGATGGGTGAGGCAAAAAGTCAAGGATTTAGTCTTCCTGGATTTTCTAACGGTGGTAATACTGCAAGATCTGGTGCTCCTAGTATAAAATTACCAGAACTACCAGAATTTTCAAGAGGTGGTAACTTAGACAAGCAAATCTATTTGCATTGGACTGCTACTGGTTATGATTATAAAAAAGGACCTTATAATGCAGTAATTCAAGGTGATGGAAAAGTATATAATAATAGACCTTCTGACCAGGTTGGAGGGAAGCATACCTGGAGACGTAATAGCAAGGGTGTAGGAATTAGCATGGCAGCAATGTCAGCTTATAACTGGGATTCCTATGGTCCAAAACCCATCCAGATTGAAAATATGTCAAAGGAAGCAGCAAATGTTGCTAAAAAATGGGGATGGAAACCTAGTGATATTAATATCAACAGAGTGATGAATCACGCTGAAGCAGCGTCAAACAAAGATGGTAAGAGTCCAACTCATAACTATGGTCCTACTTGGTGGGGTGGTACGGGTGAAAGATCCGACTTACATAAGTTGAAGAAAAGTGATAAGGATGGCACAGGTGGTGATAAACTTCGTGCAAAAATTAGAAAATATATGGGTGGGGAGGACACAATAGTTCCTACTGCTGGATTAAGTCCAGGCGATACAGGTTCAGCGACAACTGGTGGCACTGCCAAGATTGCTAGTGGTGATTATGCATTACTCCAAAAACTTGTTCTTGCTGAAGCTGGAGGAGAAGGTCATTTAGGAATGGCATTAGTTGCACGATCTGTTTTGAACAGAGCAGGATTAGTCCAAAAAGGCATTGTAGGACCTGGGATCTTCATGGCAGACAGTGGAAGTGTTAAAGATATTATCATGGCAGACAATGGCGGACAATACACTCCAGCAAAACCAGGCGGATCTCTATTCAAAAATAGAAGTGATGCTGATATGTTGAGAGCACAGAAAGCAATTGAAACTGCTAGGAATCCGACAGGTCTTAGAGGATATCTTGAATCTAAAAATATTCCAGCAGAGCAAATTAATTATCTTTTGGGTGCTACTGGATTTAGAAATTATGATGCTGCTTTCACAGATCCATCTCAACAGGTCAATGAGGTTAAGTTTGGGCATCATACATTCAATACTGCAAGTAATCCAAATATCCTCACTCCTGTAAGTGAAATTACTGGTCATGGTGGAACTGGTGGAGGTCATAGTAGTTCTCCTTTTGAAACCACGCCTGAATCTGGCGGATATAATTATGATATCGGAACAAATGGAGCAGTATTTACACCATCCTCTGCAGATAGTATGACTACTAGGTTGGGTGTTCCTTCTCCTAAAAGCAACTTCCAACCTGGTGTAGGTAGTAACATAACCTCTGGAAAAGATCAGTTTAAGTTACAAAGACATACACAAGAAGTAACTACTGCTCGTCAGCAAACCACTCAAATGCAGAAAGATTTAATTTCTGCAGTATTGACACAAGTTGCTGGATCTAATCAATCTAATAATGTAGCAATCCAGAAGGCAAATCAAATGATTCAAGAAATAATGAGTTCCGCTGGATCAAGCACACCAACTCCAGTAACAACTGGTAGTCGTAAATCTGATGATGGTAGTACTGCATCATTACTAAATTCTTTCAATAACCCCCTCAGAGGTGCGTTCAAATGACATTACCAAGAGAAAATGTAGGTGACGTTGAATATAAAGTTACCGTATATAGAGATGGAAAAGAACTGAAGAATAAGGAAGGTTATTCTAACGTCAAAGAATTTATTCCTGGTATTGAAATTTTTGAATCTCTTAATTCTGCGACCTTAGAAGCAAGATTGATTGTTCAAGATTCCTCTGGATTTCTGGGAGCAATGACGGGATCTGAACTGTTTAGGATTCAGATTAAGGGTACTATTGTAGATAAAGTTTATTTCTTTAGAGCGTATGAAATTGAATCTCGTTCTAGATATCAGGGGGTTGATACTTTTATCCTCAATTGTGCATCGGATGAATTCATTAAGAATGAGATTGTAAATATTTTCGGTCACAGTGAAGTTATCTTTCAAGGTAAGACAGAATCTAGCGAAATTATTAAACAACTGTTATCAGATAAAAGGTTTATAGACACACCTAAAAAATTATTTGTAGAGCAGTCAATCAACAAACATCAGTTCATATCTCCAAATTGGAGACCATTTGATGTGATTTATTGGTTATGTCAGAGATCTGTTAGGCAAGCAAAAGGAGGAGGAGGTCTTCAGAATGGATTTGTATTCTGGGAAAATTCTCTCGGATATCATTTCAAATCCCTTGATAATATCATTGATTCTGTAAATTCTCAAGATCTGAAAGAAACTAATCCAAGCAGGGGAACAGCAAAATTATACACATATTCTTATTCCCCATCTTCTGTAGATGATGGTGCAGCAGATACTTTCAAAATTAATGCTGTTACATTTCCAGATGAAAGAAATTTCTTGAGTGGATTAAGGCATGGAACTTGGTCTGGATATAGTATAGGATTTGATCCTGTTACTATAACAGAATCTAAGGTGGGTTTGAGTGCTGATATGTCAGTAGATGCATATCGTTATAGTATTTCAGAAATGTGGGGAAAGATGTCTCACCTCAACAAAAATAAGACTGTTAGTCCTATTAAGCAAATGGATAGTGGTATTCAAGCTCTTATAGATCGCCCCAAAAGAGTTCGATATTCGATGCTTCCAAACCAAAATTTTGATCCTAAGTATCAAGACAATCCTCAAAAAAATTATGAAGAAATTACAGAACTTCAAGCATATCAGTATCTTCGTATTGAGTCTTTTAAGAATATTAAATTGACGATTAGCATCCCTGGTAATCTTGATTTGTATGCTGGATATGGAATAAATGTAGTTCTTCCTGGTAACTTTAGGAATCAAGATAGAACTCAAGTTGATAAGAAATACAGTGGTCGTTATGTAATCGCAGGACTAACCCATAAAATTTTAGATACTAAAATCACAACTGATTTGTTGCTAGTTAAAGATTCTGTGCTATAATAACACTGTAAGGGTTCAAAGATAAGTTTTAGAGCTCTTTCATAAATAAAATTATAAAGCACACATGTTACAAATGGACAGTATCGAAAAGCATATCGAGAAGGATAAAGAAATTCTCGATAATCCTATGACCTCTCCTAATCAACGCCGACACATTGAAGGCGAACTGCATGAACTAGAGGAATATGTAGAGCATCATAAAAAAGAAATCGAAGCAGGAGATCATCACGATCCTACTTACTTAGAATTGTTCTGTGATCAAAATCCTTCTGAACCAGAGTGTTTAGTTTATGACGATTGATGATTATCTATTAGGACATTGGTCAAATAAATTTCAAGCACAATCATGTCCCCATCAATATTCTACAGTAGAAATTGAGTGGAAAAAAATAGAAGGTGGATATCACTCTAAAAACTATTATCGAGAAGATGGTCCTGATAAACCATATCGAGAACGTTATCATAAACTTATAGTAAAATCTGAAACTAAAGTTCAATTTGAAAATTATGATCTAGACTGGACAAAATCCGAAAATTGTGATATGATATTTGTATTCGATGGCAATGCATGGCATGGACAATTAATCGGTGACAAATGCACTGGTGTTCGAGGATACCGAGTTGTTTCTGAAATTCATTTGTATGGAGATAAACTCCATAGTATGGATCAGGGATACAATGCTGGAGGAGAAATGATGTGGGGTAGTGAATTGCTCTACAAATTTACTCGTATCTAGGGCGAATAACTCAGCGGTAGAGTGCCTCCTTTACACGGAGATTGTCGGGGGTTCGATCCCCTCTTCGCTCATGTTCAATTTATTATTATGAACAACAAATTTATTAATGCGCTTCTGACTATCAGTCTCTTGGGAGTATCTTCTCCTGTATTGGCAGATCCCCTCAAAGATAGTGAATACAATACACCACATGCTATGGGGTGTATGTTACTTGGAGAATGCACTGATGATGTAGTCAAGGTAAATTCTATGCTTGACATCTCATCCAATTATAATGATATGGAAGACTTTACTAGTGTGACTGGTGAGTTCCATAACATTCTACACTCACTGAATCAAATTGGAGTCAATGTATTCCTTGCTGATTCAAAGTATTTCCCAAGTATGCACCGTGGTGTATATCATACTGTAAGTAACAACTTCTTTTTGAACAAGGACTTTATGGGTGATCCTGCAGTCCTAATGATGGTGATGCGTCACGAAGGATGGCACGCTGCACAAGATTGTATGGCAGGAACTATTGAAAATAGTTTGATTGCTATCATCAAACCCGAAGATGAAGTTCCTATGATTTGGCGTGTATTAGTAGAGCGTACATATCCTAAGTCTGCTGTGCCCTGGGAAGCAGAAGCACAGTGGGCAGGTAGAACAGAGAACATGACTATGAATGCTCTTGCGGCATGTGCTGGTGGTAATATGTGGGAAGTTTATGACCCAACACCACTTACTCGTAAGTATCTTGAAGATCATGGTTATATTCAGTAAAAATAAATATCAATTAGCAAAACAGATAACATGGGATGATGTCATCAAAAAGATGGAAAATGAGTTTGAACTTGAAACTTGTACATCCCAGTTTAATTCTACAAACGCACCAACAATTATCTTACATAATGGGAATCTACCAATAAGTATTTTTAATGCAGTAAAAGAGATTGAAAAGGATTGGGTGACAAGTAGTTGTCATGTATATACTTCATTTGCTAAATCTGCCAATACTTTTGGAAGACATAATGATAACGTAAATGTTTTGATCGTTGGTGCTATTGGAAAAGTCTCTTATAAATTTGATGATGGATCTGAATATTTTGTAGAACCTGGTGATACTTTATACATTTCAGCAGGAGAATATCACGATCCAGTAGTTCATTCTGCTAGAGCAACACTGAGTATTTCTACACCACAATCACCAACATTTCAAGTATAATGAGTAACGCAAGAGATTATCTGTTTCAGATTCCATTCAAACAGTACAGTATATCTAATTGGTCTGAGCATAAAAAGAAAATAGTAGAGGCATTGCCCCTAGATCAATATACAGATTTTTATGATAATCTTTATAAGATGCCTAGTTATTTGCCTGTAGTGTCTGATGCTATTAGTGAGTCTATGCAAGATTTTGCTGATACTTATCCATGTCCAGTAATGATAACATCGATGTGGTATGCAAACTCACAAAAAGGTGATGGACACAAACCGCATAATCATGGATCTACAGGATACTCTGCAATTTTGTATGTTGATTTTGATATGGCAGAACATGAATCAACTATATTTTATTCTCCCTTTCAGGAACCAGCAACTGGAGACAGTATGAAATTCAAACCCAATATACATGAGGGGGATCTTATTATATTTCCATCGATGATTTTACATGAGGCACCTGCAAATTTAAGTTCTAGTAAATCACGTTTGATCGTTTCCTTCAATATTATGGGTGATGATTGTGCAAAAGCATATACCAGTGGTCTTAATGCTTCACCACTGACCCGCAAAGACTTTGATAAATAATTAAAAATTCAGAAATTCATGAACACCATTGACGGTATTATTAATGAACCTACTGTAAATTTTGTCGGTAAAGATGGATTTTTTTGGTGGGTAGGTGAAGTCGAAGACAATGAAGATCCAATGGAACTCGGACGAGTTAAAGTTCGTGTGCTTGGATATTATACTAATGTTCGCGGCGGCACAACATCAGATCTTCCTAAAGATTATCTTCCATGGGCAACAGTGCTACAACACACTTGCCAACCAGGTAATGATGGACAGGGTGAAAGTTCTGGACAATTGCAACCTGGTGCTATTGTCATGGGATTCTTCATGGACGGTGATCAGGCACAAATGCCAATCGTAATTGGTGTTATGCGAGTGAAGAAGTCTGCTGAGACACAAACTGAAAAGCAGTTTGCCTTCACTGGTGAGAAGATGGAACCTGGGATTGCTCCCAATCCAGCAACAATGCATCCAATGAATCCCAATGCCGTGATGGCAGGTACTAAGGAAGAGGGATATAATAGGGTTAAAGAGGATAATACTGTTGTTGTTCCAGGTACAAAAAAAGCAACTGCATCTGCAGCAGGCAGAGGATCACCTGCTAATGTAGGCAATCAACTTAATGGTAGTTCTGGCAATCCTAACAAACCAAGACAACCTGAAAAACCTATTCCTGCTGCTAATGGTGTTGCTGGTCCTTGGAAGACACTAGAATATAAACTAGGATATCTTATAGAAGATCTTGCTGACCATGCTGGCAGTTTGATAAAAGCAGAAGATGGAGATTTCTTAGATATTGTAACTGGTAAGTTGGTATCTGCAAAAGCATTGACTGCAAAAATACAAAACTTTTTGAGTTCTGTATTTACACAGGTCGTTTCTGCTATGAGACAAGCTCTTGCTAATCTTGCAGAACAGTTAGAACTTGTTAATCTTCTTGGTGGTGCAACTGGTGCTCCATTTGTAGTCTTTACTGCTATTCAAGCAGCAGTTACTACGATTCTAAAATCACTGTGTAGTATTGATGCAAAGATCATTGACTTCATTCAAGATCCCATTGGTAAGCTTACAGGTTTTCTAGAGGATCTTCTAGATGGTTTGATCGACAAAGCAACATTTGTTCTTCAAGGTGTTCAGCAAGCAATTGACAGCGTTATTTGTCAGGTTCAGAAACTTCTTGATCAGGTTCTTAAGATTGTTGATACGGTAAAGACTATTGTTGATGGTGTTGGTAAAGCAAAAGAAATTATTGATGCATGGCAAGCAGGCAGCGAAATCTTTGAAGCAGGAACTGACCTTATTAAGAAAGGTATTACCAGTATTACTGGATTGATTGCACTCTTTATTAAGTTTGCTGCTAGTGATTGTGGTCGTGCAGCAGATGGCGGTAAAGATACTGTTGGTTGGTATCCACTATTCGGTGTAACTCACTGTACTCCAGAAGAATTAGAAACAATTAATAGGATCAGGGGTAAAAGTAGAGGTGATTGTGGTGGTGATAGTAGAGCAGGAGGTCTTTTAGACTCTATCTTTAGTGAAGCAGATCCTTATTTGACTGCTGCAAAAACATTTATTGATGGTTCTTATGAAATGTTTGTTGGTACTCCTGGTAGTACCGCTAGCATCAAGAAAAATTCTAGTGGAACAACACACACATCAATCAATAGGAATCAGAGTACCTATTCTGAATACGTTGCAAGAAAGAGGATTAGACAACAATATCCAGCTGCAACAGAAGAAGAACAAGAAAAGAAAGTACAAGAGTATAAAAAGACACAAAACAATGGTAAGGAAGATGATGGATCTTTAGTTGCCGATCATAGTTCTTATGCTGGCAACTATACTCAAGAAGTTCATGGTGATGACTGTAAAGCAATTGATGGTGATCACGTAGTTAATATTGAGGGTGATTATTTCCTCAAAGTTACTGGTGATTGTCATGTTGAAGTTGGTGGAGGTTTCTTCTTTGGTGCTGAAGGTGCTCCTAAAGTTGTTGATTCTAAAGGAGAGAGTAAAAATACTAAAGTTCAGAAACATACACTTAGATTTGGTTCTGATGTTGATGTCTCAACTGTTGGTGCTAAATTTGAATTACAAGGTGCTGAGTTTAATGTAGGATCTATTTCCACTAAATTTACTAGCAGCATCTTTGAGTCTAGTGGTGGTCAAGCATCAATCTCTGCAGGAGAGACAATCATTAGTGGTGACAACTCAATTGAACTTGTTACACCACACTTGGTGGAGATGATTAATACTCCCCCTTCAGTAATTCCTAAGGCACTTACAGGTATTCGTAGATTTGTTGGTGGTTCTGTTGAAACTGTAATGACACCAGGTCTATCTGCTGATGCTATTCCCAGATATACTATTGCCAACCCACTTGGTCCTTACTCTGGAACGTTTGGTGCCACAGGATACAACTGTAACGTCACTACAGGTGCATTCAATGTAAATGTGGCAGCAGGATTTATTTTTATGGATGCTAGTCTTGCAGTTACCCTGAAGGCAGGTTTGGGCATGGTTCTTTCTGCGGGAGGTGTCGTCATCATTGACGGCAAATCAATTTTCCTGAACTGACTTGACAGAACACCTCACCTCTGCTATACTACATAGGTAGTCAAGAGGCAGAATGTCCGACACTCTCTCACACGTCTTCATAAATTTTTCAAAACGAAAAATTACTCTTCTTGATGAAGAGGGTTACGAAAAAGACGTTCGATGGAACTTCAACTCTATAGGTTCTGAAGGTTTTTCTGAGACTGTGAGTCAAATTCAAGAAATTTTGGATCCTGACATGATCACTTATTGTTTTGCTGCAGAATGATTGGACCTATTGGAGTTACACTACAACAAGCAGAAGATCACTTTGAGTTTCTTTTAGATCTCACTGATAATCAACGTGTTTGTTGGAAGATTACTCGTCCTGATGGAAAGTCTGTAATGATGGTTCCTGTAAATGAAGTCTCTCCTATTCCCGATGAGATTCAAACTCAGGTAGATGAATTTCAAAAGCAATTTATGGAAACTAATGAGACCTGAAACTCGTGAATCAATGGAAAACCTTTGGTCAGCAAAATGGAACTTACCAAAGGCAGCAAGAAACTGTAATCTAACAGATAAGGAGATGAAAATCACCTTTAATGAGTATTGTGCTTTTCATCCTCCTACCTGGGAAATTGGTAGCACCAAACAAATTGGATTACTCTATATTGATGGGAGTGTGGCGGAATCGGTAGACGCACCAGACTTAAAATCTGTTGAGAATTAATCTCGTGGGGGTTCAAGTCCCCCTTCTCCCATTATGACACAAACTCAGTTTAATTTTTTCCCAACTCACATGTTCTGGAAGTTTCCAGCAGTGAATGCAAAAGAATTTATTTCGGCAGTAAATAAATGCAGCGAAAATGAAATTGATAATACAACATTTAAATGGGGTTCAGACTGTGTTATTGATAGAATTCCCTTAAAATGGGAAGACTGGATGCAACTCATGTCTCCTAATTTAGAGTATCTTAGTAAAGATATTGGCAAAAGTTTCAAATTCATAATGTATGATCCTTGGATAAGTTATTACAAACGAGGACATTATCAAGAAATGCATGATCATATGATGCAAGATTTAGCATGTGTATTTTTTGCCAACTCGGGAGAAGGATTTTCTAGATTTATTTTCAGTGATAGATATAATGTAACACTGAATACACCTATCAAACAGTTGATTGGATATAAAAACGTTTTGAATGTTGATTATGCTGCTGGAGACATTATATTTTTTCCTGGTCATCAACTTCATCATGTTACATCACACGAAAGTGATGTTGTAAGAAAAACATTTGCTTGCAATTTAGCAATAGATGTGGTATAGTAATATCAATGGGGGAGTACAAAAGATCTGCAATGTAGAAGCAGCGCCCCCAATCAACGCCTCCGTAGCTCAGTGGTAGAGCAGGGCTTTTGTAAAGCTCAGGTCGCAAGTTCAAATCTTGTCAGAGGCTCTCAATCCTCTATAGCTCAGTTGGTAGAGCA
>Ga0209557_1000341_pt1 | contig 28694 bp, 30 predicted proteins | sample SaaInlV_120m_DNA_4_FD_184672 | JGI IMG/M metagenome (GOLD analysis project Ga0209557, IMG submission 184672) | Marine microbial communities from expanding oxygen minimum zones in the Saanich Inlet - Saanich Inlet SI074_LV_10m_DNA (SPAdes) (version 2) | ecosystem: Environmental > Aquatic > Marine... | reverse complement strand
ACCTCTTTGGCGGCATCAGCAACTAGAGCTATCTGTTCAACATGCGCTTCCTCATCGGCCTGAATAACCAAGGCGCCCTGAGGATTGTCTGCATATAGCGCGGCAATTTCGGTTCGTAGGAATTTAGGATCGATCAGCTCGCGATCTACCCAAATTGCGCTATCCCCATCTATTGCAACCAGCATGCTCGGTTTCAATGACTGAGCAACAGCGGCTCCCGGACGTACAACATCGGTTCCAGGCAGCTTGATAAATGTGGCTGTAACGATAAAGAAGATCAACATGATAAAAACAACGTCCAACATGGGCGTCAAATCAATCTGCTGCTCGTCTGAACCTCTATTTCTACTTTGACTCATAACTTATTTGACCTCGAATTCGGTCTAATGATCCATGGTTAGATGATCTTCTAACAACATGGTCTCTTTATTAGCTACGCGGTTTAGGTAAGTGTCCGCAAACACACCGGCAATTGCGACCACCATTCCTGACAATGTCGGAATAGTTGCGCTGAAAACACCACCCGCCATTTGTCGGGCATCACCACCACCAGTAATGGCCATCACCTCAAATACCGAGATCATGCCAGTCACCGTTCCGAGCAATCCAAACAGAGGGGCTGATGCCACCATTGTTTTTACCATCGGCAGATTTGAACGAACTTTCAAATCTACTTCAGAAATCAGCTTTTCACGGACTTTATGTGCGTGCCAGGAAACACGTTCAGAGCGCGCTTCCCAGGCAGCGGTGGCCTCATTGATATCCTTTCTTAAACCACCAAACTTGTAGTAGGTGATCCGTTCCAGAATCAGGGTCCACATCAAAAAGGCCAGCGTGGTGATCCCGTACTTTAGTACGGGGCCACCCATATCAAGATATGCTCTAACTGGCTCGAATATTTCGTTCATCCTTAGGCAGCCTCAGATTTCTCCGCAACAATACCTGCGGCTTGCTCATCCAGAATATGTACGATGCGCATAGCGCGGCTGTTAAGAAGCGTGTGCAATAGTACGGTTGGAATAGCTACACAAAGACCGAGAACCGTGGTTACCAGCGCTTGCGAAATACCGCCAGCCATACCTTGTACATCACCTGCTCCGAAGAGCGTAATTCCTTGGAACACCACGATCATACCGGTCACCGTACCGAGCAGACCCATTAGAGGCGCTACAGCGGCAATAATCTTGACGATATTGATCCAGGCTTCGATGCTTGGACGCTCTTTGAGGATTTGCTCATTGAGCTTCAATTCCAATGTTTCGGTATCGATGCTCGCATTTTCTTGCTGAATCATCAGTACTCGACCCAATGGGTTGTTGGCGTTCGCAGAATTTGATTTCAGCTGCTTAGACACTTTTCCACTTACACCCATCAGCACAATCAAGCGCCAGATAGAGAGAAGCATAGCCACACCAAATAGACCCGTAATGATGTAACCCACTGTTCCACCCTGGTGCCACTTATCAACTAGGCTAGGTGACGCAATAATGGCTCGAAGGAAAGTACCACCACGAGAACCTGTAGGGTCAATACCCACTCGGTTAAAGGTGGCTGAAGAAGTTTGCAACTCACCCGCTTCACCCGTGTAACGATCGGGCTGGCTAGGCAGAATAATCACTCGGCCATTTGAAGGCTCATAGGAGAGGTAATCGCCATTAGAAAGTAGTTGATAATTACCGATACGCACTACTTCCTGCTGGCTAACGCTGCCATCAGGAGCAGCAACGCTGGTAGAGAACTTAGTGACATTTCCGCTCTCAACAATTTCATGCATGATCTCAGCCCAGAGGCGTTCGATCTCATTGATAGAAGGAAGTTCAGTCGTACTAGACATCTTGGCGATCATATCTTCAAGGAAGTCAGTACGACCTGGGTACTGAGCAGATACAACAGAGAGGTCGAGTGTTTCTCGTGCATCACCTGCTGCGCCGGTCAAGTGACCGAACAACTCACGCAAAGCTCCCAAACGCTCTTCTAACTGGTCTTGCTTATCAGCAATTTCAAGTTCGTTTGCATTAAAGGTGGCTTCGAGCTCATTTGAACGTTGTTCTTGAGCGCCGCGCTCAGCTTGTTCTTGATTCAATAATGCTTGGCGGTTGTTGCGTTCCGAGTTAAAGGCGGCAGTACGATCGCGAATTTCTTGTGACTGAACAATTTCAGCCTGACGAACTAATTCAATTAGTTCAGCAGTACTTGCTGCCGTTTGCACATCTTCTTGAGCAGTAAGAGAACCGGCCAGCATAAGGCCGAAAAATCCGATAACTAACTGCGATTTTGTGGATTTAAAGTTCATCTGATTACCCCTGTGGTGCTGCAATAGGAAGGTTCAGCATGTCGATTGCTGCCTGCCTTCTGGCGATTCTAATACCGTCGGAAACCGCATTTCCGTAATCTCCGGAATCAATAGTTTCCCAAGAGCGAGAATTGGCGTTCCATGCGCCAGTTACGGCTTCGTCCAAAGTTTGGTACATCATGGCAATACGGCCGACGCGGAAAATATTTACGTCCAACTCAGTACCGTTCAAAACGATGGTATCTGGATAGGTTTCGATATTGAGGCCATAGTCGGTTTCGATCTTATAGACTTCGAGAATCTGTCTAAACTTCTCGGCAGAAGTGATATCTGAACGCCCTAGATTATCTTCTAGGCGAACAATACTGTCGCGCCGATCGTCGATATGAAAAGGAAGATCAAGCTCAATGAACTGCTTCAAGGACTCAATCATTTCCACCATTACTGGCGCGATTTGCACACCCATAATAGAGGCTTCATCAATAGATCGGTCCAGATTGCCAATTTGGCGTTCCTGATCATCTATCTGAAGCTGAAGCTGAGCGTTGTAGACTTTTAGGCCTTCAACTTGCTTAGCCACGACCTGAAACTCGTCAAAGAGGCGGGTAGTGGCATCGTCGATGCCATCGATCTGACCTTGGCCAGCTGCTGCAGCTGGGGCAATGCCTGATGCTTCGTTAAGTACATCGTCTACCGATTGAGCGTGAATGCTGCTGCCATAAAAAGCAGTGCAGAGTAATGATAGGAAGCATCCGATGTGCTTCAGTCTCGCAATATTCATGGTGTCCTCTTAGCTAGGGTCTTATATGAATTCGTAACCAGATTGTCTAAGGGAGGAAGAAAATAGCAACTCATTCGCGAGAAACTTAGAATCTGCACAGAAAGTACCGACACTACGCTGCGTATTTATCAAGACGTTTTCACGCCTTTTCGCCCCCTTGCCTTAATGTTAGCACTAATATAGAAAATGTCACCATAGGCAATCGCATCGAAACGCAGGTATTCACTGATTCTTTTCTTAACTTAACATTTGGTTTAGATAATTCAGGCTGAGCGTTTTGGTGTTTTGTCTGGCGCTAAACTGAAATCGGCGCCGATATATGAGGGTGGGGATCGTAATCCTCCAGCTCAAAATCCTCGAAGCCAAACTCAAATATATCCTTCACTTCAGGATTGATTTTCATCCTCGGTAGAGCTCTTGGTTCTCGACTCAACTGCTCTCGACTTTGCTCATAGTGGTTGGAGTAAATATGTGCATCCCCAAAGGTATGCACAAAATCACCCAGCTCAAGGTCGCAAACCTGTGCCAACATCATGGTAAGCAAACTATAGGAGGCAATGTTGAAAGGAACTCCCAGAAAAACATCTGCACTACGCTGGTAAAGCTGACAGGAGAGACGCCCATCAGCAACGTAGAACTGAAAGAGACAGTGGCATGGAGGTAAGGCTTGCAGACCAAGCGCTGCATTCTCGGACGGTGATTGCGCCGTATTGGGCAACACTGCTGGATTCCAGGCACTTACCAGTAGTCGGCGAGAGTCGGGATTGGTTTTGATGCTCTGAACCAGCTCAGATATCTGGTCGATGGTCTCGCCATCCGGCGTCTGCCAGGACCTCCACTGAGCGCCATAGACGGGACCCAGCTCGCCCTCTTTTGTAGCCCAATCGTCCCAGATCTTGACGCCATTTTCTTTTAGGTAAGCGATATTAGTTTCACCTTTGAGGAACCAAAGCAGTTCATGAATGATAGAGCGCAGATGACACTTCTTTGTCGTAACAAGAGGAAAGCCCTGCTGCAGATCAAAGCGCATTTGATAACCAAATACACTGCGGGTGCCTGTGCCTGTGCGATCCGACTTCTCGACACCCTGCTCCATTACGTGCCGCATAAAATCTAAATACTGTTTCAACTAATTTTTCCCCCGGAACTCTTTTTGGTAGCAATAACTATTAATGTGATTCCTATGATGATCATTGGCAGACAGAGCGTCTGCCCCCGAGACATCCAGCCAAATAGCAAATCCTGCAAATGCGCATCCGGCTCTCGTGCAAATTCTACGAGAAAGCGGAAACTACCGTATAGCAGCAAAAACAGTCCTGATAGCAAGCCTCGAGTCTTTTGCTTCCTTGCCAACAACATGAGAACGACGAAAAGCACCAAGCCCTCGAGAAATGCTTCATACAACTGCGAAGGATGCCGGGGAATCGCCAATGGATCGGTAGGGAATATCATCCCCCACCAGCCTGTAGTTGGCCTCCCCCAGAGCTCGCCGCCAATAAAGTTGGCAATACGGCCAAGGAACAAACCTATTGGAGCGAGAGGCGCGATAAAGTCACCAAGATCGAGAAAATGGATTTCTAATCGCCGGGCATAAAGCGCCAGCGCAATTATCACACCCAGCAATCCACCATGAAACGACATTCCTCCTTCCCAAACTTTGAATAACCATAAAGGCTCATCCAGGAAACGAGAAAATTGATAGAAAAATACGTAGCCAAAGCGGCCGCCAAGTACGACACCCATCGCACCATAGAAGATGAGGTCTTCAACCTGCCCTTTTTTAATTGGGCACCAGGGGCGCTGCGTCTGCCAAACGGCAATCCGCCAGACTCCGAGAAAACTCAGCAGATAGGCAATACCGTACCAGTGGACTGACAAGGGCCCAATGCTAAAAGCTACTGGATCAATTTCAGGGTATGGAAGCATAGTAGTTGGAGTTTGCGCTGGGCCTTGGTAAACCGCATTTGAAAGTAGAACCCTAGCACGGGTTCAGTCAGATTGTTGAAGGATTATTGCAGAACTAGTGTGACCTTTTTTTGCCAAGCTTGGTTAACTTGCGCAGCTCTGGATCCTGAACAAAATCTGCAAGGCTCTGATGAACCTCTTCGACATTCGCTACTTTAAGAACTTGCTTTAACAGCATGCGCAAATCAGAAAGATTTGAGCTTCTTATTAGCGCTTTTACGCGCAACAAATTGGAAGCGCTCATCGACAGAGACTCATACCCCATGGCAACCAGCAAAAGAGCTCCCAGAGGATCGCCTGCAACTTCGCCACAAACGCCGGCTGAAATCCCTTCTGCCCGAGCGGCACGAGCGACGTGGTGCAGCGCAGCGATCACCGCAGGATGCATCGCATCATAGAGATCGACAACACGGGGATTGTTCCGGTCTACAGCGAGAATATATTGGGTTAAATCATTGCTACCTACAGAGAGGTAGTCCACTCGCTTGGCAAACTCTCGCGCCAAAAATACCGCCGAAGGAACTTCAATCATGGCCCCTAGCTTCGGCATTAATATCTCGTCGAAACCATCCTCTTCCGTCAGTTCGCGATGGGCTCGTTTTACCAGGTCCACAGCCATCTCTAGTTCAGGTACGCCTGAGACCATGGGGAAAAGAATAGATAGATTGTCCAGCTGGTAGGAGGCTTTCATCATCGCCCGCACTTGTCCGAGGAAAAGCTCTGGGTGATCTAGGGTAATGCGTATCCCCCGCCACCCTAAAAAGGGATTGTCTTCCTTTATCGGGAAATATGGCAGCGCCTTGTCGCCCCCAATATCCAAAGTTCGCATCACCACTGGGCGCGGAGAAAATGCCTCCAGGAGCTCGCGATAATATTGGCGCTGCTCTTCTTCCGTTGGGAAGCGCTGTCGCATAAAGAAGGGGACTTCGCTGCGGAACAGGCCGACACCTTCGGCGCCGCGCTCAATGGAAGTTCTGACATCCGCCATCAAACCAGTATTTACCAGCAACTTAATTCGATGGTCGTCCAAGGTGATGGCAGGCAAATCACGCAACTGTTCCAGCTCTGTGCTTAGCTCGGCATCTTCGCGACGCAATTCCTCAAAGTAACTGCGATGCTCAGGGGTAGCATTTGCGTACATGTAGCCGTTGTGCCCGTCGACAATAACTTCCTTGCCTCGCAGCCTTCCAGGTTTAAGGCCCTCTACTCCAACAACAGTAGGTATACCCATCGCACGGGCAAGGATCGAGAGGTGAGAATTTACCGAGCCTTGAGCAGACACCATCCCGGCGAGTTTCTCCGTGGGAATAATGCCGAGCACATCGGGTGACAAGTCTTCGCCGATGAGAATCGTTTGATCAGGGAATTCGATTTCATCGGACTCGTGCTCCTGCATATAGCTGAGCACCCTTCGACCGAGATCACGAATATCCACCGCGCGCTCACGGAAATAAGGATCTTCCATAGCTTCGAAGTGTTTACAGTGCGCCAGTATCACCTCGCTCCAGGCTGACTGAGCCGAAGCCCCCTCTTTGATACGTTGCTTAACTTCGCGGCCCAAATTCTGATCGTCAAGCATTTGCACATAGGCGGTAAAAAGCAGGCGCTCTTGATCGCTAATATGAGAACTAAGACTGCGCTCAAGGTTCTTGATATGAAGTCGAGCACGAAGAACGGCTTCGTTGAATTCCTCCATCTCGGTTTTTTCGCCGCGCGATTCAACCGCGCTAGTGGCATAGAGATCCGCCACTGGAGAAATAACCACCACCGAACCCAAGGCAATGCCGGGAGAACCTGGCAGTCCGTGAAACTCGATTTCCTGATCTGCACCACCGCCGGAGGTCAGACGTTTCAGATCACCCACGGACTCTGCATGGGCTATCTCACCCGCAAGCTGCGCCGAAAGCGTGATTAAAAAAGCTTCGTCGCTCTCATCAAACTTACGTTTGACTCTTTGCTGAACCACCAACACGCCCAAAACGCGTTTGTGATGAATAATGGGCACGCCGAGAAAGGAACTGTACTTCTCTTCTCCAGTTTCTGGAATGTAGCGGAACGCCGGATGCTGATCAGCAACCTCAATATTGATGGGTTCTTCGCGCGAAGCCACCAAACCGACCAGCCCTTCGTCAAACCCCAAGCTCACCTTGCGAACTGCTTTTCGACTCAAGCCCTTGCTTGCCATAAGCAAAAAGCGGCTGCGCTCTTCATCGTGCAAATAGATCGAACAAACACTCACAGACATGCTGCGCTTAACACGACTAACAATAACTTCCAGCGCGACCTCGAGGTCGGCCGATTCCGATACCTGCTGAATAATTGAGCGCAGATCGCTAAGCACGTTCAACCTCGTGTTAGTCGAACATGGATCGGGGACAGTTCAGTCATGGCCTTTCGATACACATCCTGTTTAAAGGGGACGACCTGGGCAACTGGGTACCAATAACTTACCCAACGCCAGTCGCGAAATTCTTCCTTGTCTCCGCAGTCAAATCGAAACTGCTCATGATCTGATTTGATCTGAAGTAAAAACCACTTTTGTTTTTGCCCGATGCAGGGTGGATTTTGACGCCTGCGAATGAGATTTTCGGGTATACGGTAGCGCAACCAAGATCTGGTTTGACCGAGCAAAGACACGTCGGACTCATTTAGCCCAACTTCTTCATATAACTCTCGGTACATGGCATCTTCTGGGCTCTCCCCGGAATCAATCCCTCCCTGGGGAAATTGCCACGAATCAGTATTCTGTACGCGCTGACCCCAGAATACCTGGCCAGAACCATTGGCGATAATGATGCCAACGTTGGCTCGAAAGCCGTCTGAATCGATCATTTGCGATTCCAGAATCAGTAGGACGAACGGGAAATTGTGCCCTTAGAGCTGCCCAAATAACAAGGGGCACGCAATCACTCAGCGATTTCTTCGCCGTAACCCTCAGCATCCATGGAATCATCGAGCTCATTGATATCTGTCGGTCGAACCCGAAAGAACCACCCATCTGCGTAGGGCGACTCGTTCACCAATTCTGGTTCATCCTCTAAAACCTCATTCACTTCAATTACTTCTCCAGAAACCAAAGAGAAAATGTCAGAGGCTGCTTTAACCGACTCGACAACTCCTGCCTCTTCGTGGGCAGTAACCTGCGCTCCCACCTCAGGCAACTCGATGTAAACCACATCCCCTAGGCTCTCTTGAGCATAATCAGTTATGCCAATTGTTACGGTGCCATCGGCATTTTGACGGGCCCATTCGTGGCTCGCCAAGTAACGCAAATCTTCGGGTATCTCACTCATGTAATGACTCTATTTTAACTGTTGAAACAAAAAATAATTTGAACTGACTAGTGTGTGATTAATCCTGAAATTCCGCAAGCTTAGGAACAAAGAGGGCGTTTATTATGTCAGTAAAATATTCTTACCATTGCTGACAAAAGCCGGCTTGGTAACCTGAGCGTCGACGGAGCGACCGCGAATAACCACCTGAACTTTTGACCCAGCAGGAATATTGATGGGGATCCTCGCTAAAGCAATGCTTGCCTCTATGGTTGGAGAGTAACTACCGCTTGTTACAACTCCACTAACGCTCTCAGTCTGCACCTCACAGCCATCCCTAATAACACCCTTGCCTTCCAATACCAGCCCTACCAAATGCTGCCTCACTCCCAACTGTAAAGAGGATTCAATAGCGGTTCGGCCGATAAAATCCCGGCCTTCGCGCATCTGAATAGTCCAGGACAGATTGGCGACGATGGGGCTGGTGTTCTGATCCATCTCATGGCCCCACAAACAATACCCCGCCTCCAACCGCAGTGTGTCGCGCGCGCCCAGTCCGGCGGCGACTGCGCCATGTTCGATCAGCTCACACCAGAGTCGCTCAATTTTGTCGTTGGGGCAGATAATCTCAAAGCCGTCCTCTCCGGTGTATCCCGTTCTGGCAACACTGCAACCTTCCAGGCTGGTCATTTGAAAGCGCTTTAGCTTGGCAGCTTCCGCCCAACCTGATGGTTCCATCTCCTCAAGAATCTCTGCCGCCTTTGGTCCCTGCAACGCCAAAATTCCCAAATCGGGTCTTGCGCTTAGCTGCACATCGAACTTCTTTGCCTGAAGCTGCATCCAAGCCAAATCAGAATCCTTGTTTCCGCAATTCACCACGATGCGATACCTGTCGGTGCGCAGCTTGTAAAGAATCAGATCATCCAGAACACCACCAGAATCATTTAAAAGTAGTGAATATTGACCAGCACCCACCCGATTTAGTCGAGCCACATCGTTGGCAAGTAAGTAGCGAAGATAAACCTCTGTATCGACACCGATAACATCAATTACACCCATGTGACTCACATCAAAGACACCACAAGCGCGACGAACAGCATGATGCTCTTCAATTTGTGAGCCATAGTTGACCGGCATATCGTAACCACCGAAATCAACCATGCGGGCGCCCATCTGGCGATGAGTCTGATTTAGAACCGTTGTTTTTAGTTCGGTGGACAATGTGGATTCCCGAAGTTGTGCAGATTGGTTTTGCAGAATTATAGGGCTTATAAAAAATTCTGTCCGAACAGATAACCATGGGTTTAGTCTAGCCATTGAAGAACGATTCTTCCGTACAATGTCACCCATCTAGCTAGCGAAGAAATATGGCTTTGACCGATCTGCAATCTATCTTTAAGAAAATTATTTCCCTGAGCCCTGCAACTGATCCAGTGATTGGCCCCTATTGGAGACTGATGCGATTTGATCGCCCGGTGGGCACTCTGCTAGTGCTTTGGCCCACACTCTGGGGACTCTGGCTGGCAGCTGAAGGAACACCAGACTTCCATCTAATCATTATCTTTGTGCTGGGCTCCATCACCATGCGAGCCGCAGGGTGTGCCATTAACGACTACGCTGACCGCGACTTTGACGGCATGGTTGAGCGCACTAAAAACCGTCCTTTGGCAACCGGCGAGCTCAGTCCAAAACAGGCGCTTATTTGCTTCTTCTGCGCTTCCGGATTTGGTGTACTCCTGGTGCTTTTGACCAACCTGCTGACAATGCAGATGGCGCTCATAGGCGCAGTGCTTACCGCCATGTACCCCTTTTTGAAACGCTGGACACACTTGCCGCAAATCTGGCTTGGCTTAGCCATGAACTGGGGCATTGTGATGGCCTTTACCGCACAAAGTAATTCGCTCACCCCAGGCATCGCTGTATTTTATTGTGCCGCCATCTGCTGGACAGTCGCTTACGACACTTGCTATGCCATGGTGGACCGAGAAGACGACCTAAAAATTGGCGTTAAATCCATTGCCATTCTCTTTGGCGATCAAGACAAAATGATGGTCGGTGTGCTGCAGGCACTCACATTCTTTGCACTCTATATTGGCGGTCAACGCTTTGGCCTGGCGCCGGTTTACTTTTGGGCATTGCTGCCGGTAGTTGCGCTCTTCAGTTACCAGCAGTGGCTAATACGCGATCGAAGCCCTTCCGGCAGTTTCAGCGTCTTTATGAACAATCAGTGGGTCGGCCCGATCGTGCTAATAGCCATTCTGCTTGGCCAAATTTAGGTGAGTGCTTCTTCCCCACTGCAAATCGAATTTGTTTCCGATATCACCCAGATCGGAGAGCAGAGGTGGAACCAACTTCGCGTCAATTCGGATCCAGGAAATTATCCTTTTACCCGATATGAGTTTCTCGCCTCACTAGAACAGACTGGCTGTGTCGGCGTCGATAGCGGGTGGCAAGCTCGCCATGTGATTGTCCACCGCGGCGACGAGCTGGTGGCAGCTCTGCCGAGCTATCTCAAATCGCACTCCTACGGAGAATACGTATTTGACTGGAGCTGGGCCCAGGCATACGCGCAAGCGGGCCTGGACTATTACCCGAAACTAATTTCGGCCATTCCCTTTACACCTGTGCCCGGTCCAAGGCTGATATGCGATAACGGAGAGAATAGTGCAGAACTCGTTGCCGAAATCTTTGAATCCATAGGCACACATTTGGAAACTGAGGATTGCTCTGGATGGCACCTACTTTTCCCTAATACTGATTTGATGGCAGCCAGCAAAGATCTGCCAGTGCTTGCACGCGAAGATATCCAGTTCCACTGGAGGAATAACAACTACCAATCTTTCGACGACTTTCTATCCACCATGCGATCATCAAAGCGCAAGCAGTTGCGCCGGGAACGACGCATAGTTGCCGATCAGGCAGTGAAAATGCAGCGCTATTCCGGCTCAGAAATTACTTCCTGGGTGATGGACAATTTTTATATCTGTTATTGCCAGACCTACCTACGTCGCAGTGGTCACCGAGGCTATCTCAACCAAGAATTCTTCCAGAAAATCTCGGAAACTATGGCCGATCAAATGATGATCGTCCTAGCGCTAAAGGAAGACCAGCCCATTGCTTCTTCTCTCTTCTTCTTTGATCAAGACAATCTCTACGGTCGTTACTGGGGTGCCCTTCAGGATATTGATTGCCTGCACTTTGAAGCTTGCTACTATCAAGGCATCGATTTTGCCATCGAGAAAAATCTGTTGAACTTCAACCCCGGAACTCAGGGTGAACACAAGCTTGTGCGCGGATTTGAACCAACAAAGACGCACTCGCTCCACTGGGTGCGAGAACCGCAATTTCAGAACGCTCTTGAGGACTTTATGCGACGGGAGAGTGAATACAAATCGGAATATCAGCAAGCTGCAAAAGAATGCCTTCCATTTCGACGAAATCAATCTGCGCCAGAAAAATAATTGGGTTGATCGATGTCATATATCTGTCACGCTCTATTCATAAACTGCAATCGTCTATGAGCCATTAATCTAAACCATGTCACGAAAAACCGTACTTATTGTCGATGATGAAGCTGCCATTCGCGAGATGCTAAAAGTTGCACTCGAGATCGCGGAGTTTGATTGCATTGAGGCAAAAAATGCCTATGAGGCACAGGTTGCGGTAACAGATCAAAGGCCGGATCTGGTGTTACTGGACTGGATGATGCCTGAAGTGAGCGGATTAGAGTTGCTACGTCGATGGCGCCAAAACGAAGAAACTGCCAGCCTTCCCGTAATAATGCTCACTGCCAAGGCGGAAGAGGAAAACACAGTGAAGGGCCTGGATACCGGCGCAGACGACTATATTTCCAAGCCCTTTTCTCCTCGAGAGCTGGCTTCTCGAATCAAAGCTCTAATGCGCCGAACGCAGCCTGACGCCCCAGAAGACATGCTACGCACAGCAGATCTTGCAATCGATCCTGTTAGCCGCAGAGTGACTATCAAAGACCAACCTATAGCGCTTGGGCCAACCGAGTACCGACTTCTTGAGTTTTTTATGACCCATCCGGATCGCGCTTTTACTCGAGAACAGCTGCTGAACAAGGTTTGGGGGGCCAACGTCTATATCGACGAACGAACCATCGATGTCCATATCCGTCGCCTACGAAAAGCGCTATCAATTGATAATTACGAGAATACTATTCAGACCGTTCGCGGATTTGGTTATCGATTTTCCAAAGAAGCTCTGGTTAAATCCCCAGATTAGAATTATTTAAATCTGCACCGAGGCTAACCAGCCCTTTTGAAAAGCCAGTACAAATCTGAAATCAACTTACTGCTGCTCACTCTAGTCTTGAGCTCGCTTGCCGGTATTGCTCTGGGGTTTCCACAAACTGGTTTGCTCTGCGGTCTGGTGGGATTTCTAGGTTGGACTTTTTATCGCGCTCGTCTTCTCGACAAGTGGCTCGCAAAACCAGGCAGTGACAAGCCAGAACTGACTGGCATCTACTCTCATATCATGGAAAGAGTGTTGCGCATACAGCGGCATAACGAGCGGGAGGCACAAGTACTCCGTGGCCATTTGGAACGCCAGAACTTACTCGTAGAAGAAATGCGTGACGCAGTGATTTTGGTGGACGAACACGACCGCGTGAAGTGGCTGAATCGCGCTGCAGAAACTCTGATAAACCTGGATTCGGACAAAGACCTGGGCGTACCGATCAAAGGCGCAATTCGAAATGCGGCTTTCCACTCATATCTAGATGGCGAGGACTATAGCCAACCGAAGCGTATCTGCTTTGACGAAAATGCTAAGAGCTGGCTGGATATCTCCATCACTTCATACGATATCCACGAAAAACTATTGGTGATCAGAGACGCATCCGCGATTCAGGAATTGGAAGATATGCGACGTGACTTTATCGCCAATCTTTCACACGAATTACGCACACCTGTCACCGTTTTGGTTGGCTACCTAGAAACCCTTGAGTTACAGGACCCAGAAAACCCGGCAACCAGCCGGATACATTCTGAGATGAGTAAACAATGCGAGCGTATATCCGCGCTTCTGAAAGATTTACTCACCCTGTCACGCCTGGAAGCCATCGACACTAAAGATTCTTCAGCTGTCATAGAGATTAGCCAAATGCTCGAACGAATTGGCGATGAAGCCAAAGGGCTAAATGAGTTCGACGGGCACAAGCTCAATTTGAAAATCGAACCGAATCTTCGAGTAATGGGCACCAGCAGCGACATGCTGAGCGCTTTTTCTAACCTCATCTACAACGCCGTGCGCCACACACCAGCTGGCACAGAAATTACGGTACGCGCGCGCTCAAAAGGCGGTATGGCGCGAGTGGAAATTATCGATCAGGGCCTGGGAATTGAGCGTCAGCATTTACACAGACTCACCGAAAGGTTTTATCGAGTTGAATCTAGTCGCAACTCCGAAACTGGCGGCACCGGCCTCGGCCTGGCAATTGTTAAACACGCCTTAGGTCGAAGCGGGGGCAAACTCAAGATTGAGAGTACTTTGGGCAAAGGCAGTTCCTTTCGATGCCTATTGCCGCTTGCGCCCAAGCGCGAAAAGGGACAAGAGGATCTTGAAGCAGAAACTGCTCCACTAGAAAAGATTGCGAGCTAACTAAAGACTAATAGAGGGATGGAATGAAACGCTTGGTTTGCATGCTATAGCGTTCGTAGTCTCCGGACCTCTTGATCAGGGAACGCTCTTCTAGGCGAGATTTTCTATCCAGTACAAAAACCAATGCCACCCAGGCGAGCACACTCAACCAGCTTAGACTCATCAAACAGATACCCGCCAAGGCTAGTAACACAGCTAGGTACATGGGGTGTTTCAGAAAGCGGTACGGTCCGTTGAAGCAAAGTGAGGCTCCTTCCTTTGCTTTGTGATTGATATTGAAGTTATCTGGCCGGTTTGTCGCCAGGGTCCAGGCACCAAGAATCAGGCCAAGCGCCAACACCAACGCCCCATGGGTATTAAACTGGGGCAATGAACCCGAGCCAGCCAAAACCACAATGATTAAAAAAAACTCAATATAAACAATAACCTGAGATTTTCTAAAGGGCCTATTCATTTGTAGTTGCTGTGCCAACCTTAAAATCTGAAGCCGAAATCTTAGCGGGAAAAGCTATGATGTCAAAATGACCTCTGTCGCAGAAAATCCAAATCCGACCACCGAGCAAAGATTCGCTTCTAACTGGCTGTCAAATCTGAAGCCAGTTAACCATTTTGCCAAGCTTGGAGAGGAGTTCTATTCCGAGGTTAACCCTCTGCCGCTCGCCAAACCCCGACTGGTCGATTTAAGCCCCGCTGCCTGCCAATTGCTGGATATTGATCCAAATGCGGATGAGAAAGATTTATGCGCCATGCTAAACGGCGAACTGATACCCTCAGGCTTTGAACCCATTTCAATGCTCTATGCTGGCCATCAGTTTGGAGTGTGGGTGCCTCAACTTGGCGACGGCCGCGCCATGATCTTGGCACAGGTTGAAAACCCGCGAAGCGGTTTGTGGGAGCTACAACTCAAGGGCAGCGGCCCAACGCCCTATTCGCGTCACGCCGACGGCCGAGCTGTTCTGCGATCTACCATTCGCGAATACCTCTGTAGTGAAGCCATGCATGCCCTAGGCATTCCCACCACTCGGGCGTTAGGACTAATCGATTCGGACACAGCGGTATACCGCGAAGAAGTGGAAACCGGAGCCATTCTAATGCGCATGGCGCCTAGCCACCTGCGCTTCGGCAACTTCGAACTATTCGCTTCTCGGGAGCAGCAAGACCAGGTCAAACAGCTCGCCGACTTTGTGCTCCAGCATCATCGATCCGAGCTTCTGGAAAAGGACAAACCTTATCTTGCGCTCTATCAGGATGTCATCAGACGCACTGCAAGCCTAATGGCACAGTGGCAGTCCGTAGGCTTCTGTCACGGCGTCATGAATACCGACAATATGTCTATTCTGGGGCTCACCATCGACTACGGCCCCTTTGGGTTTATGGAAGCCTACAACCCTAGTCACATTTGTAATCATTCAGATCATTCGGGTCGATACGCCTTCAATCAGCAAGGAGACATCGGCTGGTGGAATCTTGCCGCTTTGGGAAATGCTTTCCTTTCGCTTCTTGAACTTGATGAGGCAAAACTGGCGATCGAATCCTACAAATCTCTCTATCAAAAAGCCTTGTTGGATCTGCACCTGAAAAAGTTCGGCCTTGAAGCAGCTATGGAGGGTGACGGGGAGTTGATTCAAGATTGGTTCAAGATTCTTGAATCTGGGGGTATAGATTTCACCAACGCGTTTCGGGCACTTAGCCATTTTTCTCTCGTTGAGAGTACACCCGAACAATTGCAGGATTTATTTGCCGATACACAGGAATTTAAACTCTGGCTCGATCGCTACAGCACCCGCTTGGAAAAGCAGGTTATTTCTGATGAGACACGACAAAAACAAATGCTGGCAACTAATCCCAAATATATTCTGCGGAATTATTTAGCAGAGAACGCTATCGCCAGAGCCAAGCAGGGCGACTATTCCGAAGTTGTAAAACTCAGGGAAGTCCTCAGTAACCCTTTTGACGAGCAATCGGAAAATGAGATTTATGCTGAAGCAGCTCCAGCCTGGGCAACTGGAATTTCGATAAGCTGCTCTTCCTAAAACAGAGGACAAACCCGTGAGCTATGACGAAGCAGCAAAAGAAGTCCTAAAGATAGATGGCGTTGAGGCCTCCACCATGATGGGCACCCCCTGCCTTCGCTACTTTTCTTCTCCGAATTCCAAAGGCGAATTTATGGCCATGATGTTCGACAAGGAAGACTCGCTGATTATTAAGGTGTCGCCGGAGCGGGTGAACGATTTGATCGCTGAAGGCAGCGGCCGGGAATTTAATTTCACCAAGAAAAGGTTTAAAGAGTGGGTATTGATCCCCTCCGAGTTTGAAGCAGATTATCTAGCTTATCTAAGGGAAGCCTTGGACTACGCGCGAGCTAGCGCCTAACTATTCGTTGTTCCAGCTCTTAATGGCAGGGCAACCAAACAACAAATTCGACGCCTAAATTGTCCGGCAGATTGTGCGCCTCCACTTTGCCTCTGTGAAACTCCGCTACGCGTTTAACAACGAATAGCCCCAGGCCAAGATGGGGCTTTTCACCAGACTCTCCCTCAGCGCGTACCGAAACGAGAGAATCAAATAGATTGTCCGCCATCTCCTCCGGCAAGCTAGGCCCTTGATTAGCAACCCCCAAGCGAACCTGTCCCCGCTCCAAAGCCAAACTCAATTGAATGGTGCCAGTCGAAAAATCTGCCGCATTGTCCACCAGCTTGTCTAACATCTGGGCAAATAGATCGGCAGAACCCAGAACTTGGGATGCAGCAACACCCTCTTCAACATCAACCTCAAATTTCAGCTGAGAATAGAGGTCTTTGTAGGCTTCCGATAAATCCGAGAAGACTTTGGCCGGATAAAAGCTTTCGCGCTCAGCATTTTCAATGGCCGACTCAATCGCGCTGGATTGACTCATAGAGGACAAAATATTAGCCAGTCTCTCGATGCCGCCGCTGGCGCGCTCCAGATAACGCTCTCGTTCTTCAGGGCTTTCAGCGTGCACCAGGTTATCCAAAGAAGAGCGCACTATGGCCACTGGTGTTCGGATCTCATGAGACAACTTGCCTGAGAGCGACTGCAGATATTGGGTATATCCATCTACCCGCTGAACCATCTCAGAATATTGGCGACTTAATTCTCCCAACTCATCTTTGGATTTTGATGCGCGAAAAGCTTTGCTCGCCTTTCGGCTTTCTGGGTTGTCTCTGACCAGCTCGGAGGTCGCAAAACTTAGCCGCCTGATACGGCCTGATAACCAAAGCGCATAACCTATTAGCCCGATACTGGTAATTAAAAAGGCTGAACCCGTGTACCAAAGCAAACGGGTGAGTGCGGCGCTGTTGATTTCACTAAGAGTTTGAGCTGGCTCATCCGCCACCAAGGTCGCCACTCTCAATCCGCCTATCTCCACTGGCACATAGGCTCTGGCAACTCGCGCATTGCCCTCGCGGTACCAATTCACCTTTGGTGTCGATCCATCAAAGTGGTCCGGTTCAATTTGTAGAAAACCCTGCTCACTTACTTGGCTAAGGTTGCCAACAAAATCCTGCACACTGACAAACTCATACAAGCCACTCAGCCAGTCCTGAGGCTGCGCGGCTTGGATAGGATCCCGCTCAACTCTAGCGGCAACAGATCCGCTATTGCTGAGCAAATAGATAGACTCTTCCCGCGTCGCCTCCTGCCAATCCAGGATGGCGGTCTGCAGCTGGTTTTGCGTCTCAATATATTTAAGCGGACCGCCATCTTGTGCCAAGCCAATTGCGGCCAAGGTGCGATTGGTGTTTTCCACCACTTCCACTCCCAACCTGCCGGAGGCCAGATAGGCAGGGATGCGAATTTCAACCAGATACCCCTCATCCGTTTCGCGCCAGAATGCATTGAGCGTGTATTCCGTAGCGGGTGCGCCAAGCTGATCCAAATAGATTGCCCAAAGCGCTCCAGGGTTCTCGGTGCGCAGCCAATAGCGCTGGGTATTGGTTTGAAGATTTAAATAGTCTCCCAAGGCCAGCTGACCCGAGGCTGGGCGGTGATATTGAATCGAAGCATCCTGAACCTGCAGGCAGAGGTAAAAATCCGGCTGTACCCTGCCGGCAAGATAACGTGCGGATTCTCCAGCGGACTGCCAGATCAACTCCCCAGTCACACTTGACCAATCCTCACACCGACCATCTAAAAGTGGACGGTCCGACAAGTCCCCAAACTGAATACCTCCAATCTGAGGCGGCGGCAGCAAATCGGCAAAGTAGTGCGGATTGCTCTGTAGCTGAAAAACCAAAGAAAGAGCACGATCCAACAGCGCTTCGGCCTGCGTTTGAAGCAGTTGCGCATCCATTTGACGAACGTACTGAAAGCCCGCCAGCGGGAGCGACAGGGTCAAGAGGCTGACCAGAAATAACTGACGGCTTAATTTCACGGATTAGTTGCTCGTATCCCTCAATTTCTTCAACTTATTCTTCAGACAAGTTCCAACGATATCCCATTCCGTAAGCCGTCTGAATGCCATCAAATGTAGAATCGATCGCCTGAAATTTTTTACGCAGCCTTTTGATATGAGAGGTGATGGTATTGTCGTCCAATACCACGTTAGCTGCGTCCATCAATTGCTGCCGATTTTTTACGTGGCCCGGTGATTTTGCCAAAGCATGCAGAATCCAGAATTCCGTAACAGTAAGATCCAAAGGCTCAGCCTGCCACTTGGCTCGCATGCGATCGAGATTTATCTCCAATTCACCGCGATGTAATTCCTCGTCCTTGGCATTGCGGTCGGACAAGGCCTCCACACGCCGAAACAGCGCAACTATGCGCGCCAACATATGTACCTGGCTAATATCCTTGGTCAAGTAGTCGTCGGCCCCGAGTCGCAGACCAGAAATCACATCAAATTCAGAGTCCCGCGCGGTAAGGAAAATAATAGGCAGTTCCGGAGCCATAGTGCGCAGTTGACGGCATAGATCGAAGCCGCCTTCCACTTCATCCGCCAGACCAACATCGATAATGGCCAGGTCCGGCAGTCGGGACTCGAAGGACGCCATGGCATCTTTGCGATTTTCATAGACGCGAACTCGGTAGCCCTGTCTGCGCAACGCCTCAGAATAATTGGCGGCAATCGCCGGTTCATCTTCGACAATGGCAATTTCACGATTCACTGCTGACTCCATCCGTTAATAGATGACTCATTCTATCCCCACCCCCATTAGAAAATCAGTGGGCAAAACCAAAGTGCCACAATTGATCATTTTTGGTCAGGGATTTGGCATCGGGTTTTAGCTGAAATGTCAGAGCATTTTGCTGCAATAGCCTTTTATAAAGCGAGCAAACAGATGCCTTACAAACGAACTCGAATTCCCAAATATCTGATCTTGGAAGATAACAACCCACCCAATCACCGCAGAGCATGGGGTTTGACCCTCATCTTTTTTGTCCTAATTGCTGTCACTGTTTTGGTGCTGTTTTAATCAAAACTACATGCAACTGAAAAATAATTGTCATCTAAAACAAATTTTTTCATATAACTGAAATATTTGTTTCATAAAGTGCCGCTCAGATTAACTCTATTACACAATCTGGAGCGAACATGGCGTCAGTCAAAACATCCCTCTCAATACTAGCCTGTATCTTGGGCTCACTGGTCACGGTGCACTCGGTATCTGCTCAAGACAGCAGCGGACCAGTTATCGGCGCAAATGGCCCACTCTCTGTCGAATCAGCTGATGGAGACTATTCGATAAAGCTGGGTGGTCGTATCCACTGGGATTACAACCGAGCCGAAGAAAACGATGTGGTGGACGAAGATGCCTTTGATATCCGCCGTGCACGACTTTACATATCAGGCGACATTCAGGACTGGGGCTACAAACTGCAATTTAACGTCGGCAATAACAATGGCGGCACTCCAGAGGATGTTTATATCCGCTATAACGGCCTCAGCAACGGTATGCGAGTGACCATCGGTCGGCAGAAAGAGCCCTTTGGTTTGAACCAACTAAACAGCTCCAACGACATTGTCTTCCTTGAGCGCTCAGCGAGTGATGAAGCATATGCTCCGGCTCGTAGTGATGGTGTTCAGCTAAATGGTAGCTCTGGAAACACGGTTTACGCTCTGGGCGTTTTTGAAGACGATGCCGATACCAGCACTTTTGCGCTCACTGGCCGCGTTGCCAGCGCCGTTGTCCGAAATGATGACATGCTTGTGCATTTGGGATTGGGCCATACCTCTCGAGGAGCCGATATCAGTTCTACCGCATTTGAAGCGGCGATGGTTTCCGGCCCGCTGCACCTTCAAGGCGAATACTATTCCTCCGACAACGCGGGTACTGACCTGAGCAGCCATTATCTCCAAGCCGGCTGGTTTCTAACCGGTGACAGCCGGCCCTACTCCGGCGGCACATTTGGCCGCGTTAAGCCGAATCAAGCTTCTGGGGCCTGGGAAATTGCGCTTCGCTACGAGTCAGGTGATGGTAACTTCAGCGACCTAGAATTAGGCAACACCGACGCGACCTCAGTTGGCGTTGCTCTGAACTGGTATATCAATAACTTCAGCCGCTTCGGCATAAATTACACAACTGGCGAAGACAATACCGGGAATGACACTGGCAGCGAGATTCGCGCCAGAATCCAGGTCGCCCTATAAGACTGGATTGAAATTAAAAGGCCGCTAGCAATAGCGGCTTTTTTTATGCCCGCTCAAAAACTGAGCCTTTATTGAATTAGCGAAGCCGCTTTTATCTGGGCGAAGACTTTCAGGCCTTTTTCCAAACCGAGCTTTTCGCATGAAAGTTGGGATATCAAGGCCGACAACCTAGCCTCCCCAGCTCGAAGCCGGACAATATTTTGAGCAGGGTTGGCACTTCTTTCTAGCGCCACAATTTCCGCTTCCAGAATATTGAGGATGCTAGAGGATTTTGCGTGTTCGAGATTTAGGCTAATGTCTTTCGCAGCTAGCTTAAGCCGAACCATCTGGCCTACTTCAGCATCTTTCATCAGGGGAATTCGTATCGACAGCTCCTTGCATCGGATTTCCGTAAGATGATGCTGCGACTCCTGCACGGCCACCTTGCCTTCCAGAACAGTAAAAGGCTCATCCACGGCTACTTCCAGAAGAGAACTATCCTGCAAAATTTCCATAATCGGCCCGCTTGCAATAATAGCGCCTTGCTCCATCAGTACGAGATGATCTGCGAGTCGGACGATCTCATCTAAAGCATGACTGACATAGAGAATGGGAATACCCAGATTTCTGTGTAGGCGATCCAGATAGGGCAATAGCTCTCGCTTACGCTCCGCGTCTAAGGAAGCCAGAGGTTCATCCATTAACAAGATCTTGGGGTTTGCCAACAGGGCTCTTCCAATCGCTACTCTTTGCTGCTCACCACCAGATAGGTCTTGCACACCTCTATCTAATAGATGCTGAATCCCCAGAAGTGCCGCAAGCTCAGTTATGGCCGTCGGTTCAGATTCACCGCCCTGCCGCTTTTGCCCATATTCAAGATTCGCTCTAACGCTAAGGTGGGAGAAGAGGCTGGGTTCCTGAAAAACATAGCCCACACCGCGCTGGTGCACAGGACGGCTTTTGCTTTTGCCTTTCCCCTTCCCTTTCCCTCTCCCATTCTCAGCCTGATCCCAGACTTCGCCCTGAAAACTAATAGAGCCGGTATCGATAGACGCCAACCCTGCAATCGCCCGAAGCAGGCTTGTCTTACCACAGCCAGAGGGGCCAAAGATCGCCGTAACACCCGAGGCAGGCGCCTCAAAGGCAACATCCAGATAGAAGTCTCCAAGCTGTTTCTGAATTGAGATCTTTAGACTCATAAATTTATCTTGTTCTCATCACTCTGGCCTCAACGCGGTTTCACCAAGTCGAAGCGACGGTTGATGCTGTAAACGAAAATCAAAAGACAGAAGGAAAGCAACAGAAGACCGCCGGAGAGCCAATGCGCCTGTCCATATTCGAGCGCAGCTACATGATCATATATAGCGATAGAAAGTACTTGGGTCTCACCGGGGATATTGCCGCCGATCATCAGCACAACTCCAAACTCACCCAAAGTGTGAGCAAAGCCTAATACCGCAGCGGTTAAGTAACCCCGTCTTGATTGAGGCAGAACGACCGAGACAAAAAGGTCTTTCCCATGAGCGCCCAAGGTTCTGGCAACTTCAACGGGCCTAGCTCCCATCTCGGCAAAGGCGTAATGCAAGGGTTGCACCACAAAAGGCAGAGAATAGATCACCGAACCAACGACTAGCCCGGCAAAACTAAAACTTAGCGCGGACAATCCCAAGGACTCAAGTGTTGAGCCAATTGGCCCCTGCGGGCCCAAACTAATCAACAAATAAAACCCCAGAACCGTGGGAGGAAGCACCAGAGGTAGGGCCACGAGCGCTTCAACCGCGACCTTAGCTCGACTTCGGGTGTGTGCTAGCCACCAAGCCAAGGGAGTTCCCAATAGCAGCAAGATTAGCGTAGAAATGCCCGCCAACTTTAGAGTCAACCAGAGAGCAACCAGATCGGGGTTAGCTAAGTTCATAATGGCTCTAGGCCGTAACCAGCGGAGCCAATAAGTTGAGCACCTGAATCCGATTTGAGATAACTCATAAATTCCATCGCTGCGGGATTGTCGGACAGAAGAACTGCCTGCTGTCGGATGGGATTGTAGAGACTCGGCTCGATTTGCCAAACAAATCCCCGCTGGGAATCCGGCAAGCTATTTACCTGGGCAAGGGAAACAAAACCCAGCTGCGCCGCACCGCTGGCAACAAACTGAAAGGCTTGGGCAATATTCTCCCCCAGCACAATTTTGTTCTCTGTCACCTCAATTAGATTAGATGACTCAAGCACTTCCATGGCCGCAACCCCATAGGGAGCGAATCTCGGATTGGCCAATGCCAGATGCCGGTATTCCCCTGATCGCAGCAGGTTAGGTTGATTAGACAGAATTTGTTCACTGCCCCACAACACCAGCTGCCCCAGGGCATAGGTAAAGCGAGAGCCTTCAATTGTTATTCCCGACTCTTCAAGTAGCCGGGGACGTTCGGCATCGGCGGCGAGAAAAATATCGAAGGGTGCACCGTTAACGATCTGCGCATAGTGATGTCCAGTAGAACCAAATGCCAAAACCACTTCATGCCCTGTTTGCTGCTCAAATCGCTCTGCCACTTCCTCAGCGGTTGAAGAAAAATTTGATGCCACAGCAACCAAAATTTCTTCGGCCAATAAGGTGCTGTGATAAATACAACAGAGACTGATCGCCAGCATTGGGCGCAAAAATTTGGCGAGACAGGAGTTCATTAGGAGAGGTTCAAAGATCTGCCATCGAATCGGAATGCAGTAAAAACTTCGGCTGAAGCTATTCGAACTCCCAGTCAAAGAAGACGAAGAAGGAAATGGTAGCTAAGGCTGTTGCGAGAATAACCAGCTGCAAATTTCCAATTGTTGGCAGCACTGCAGGCAAGGCCAATAGCCAGCCATAAAGTGGAGTAAGGAAAAACACCACTGAGGACGCCAGAACAGCAGCCAACACCAAAATCCAATCAAAGTTCTGCTTTGACTGTTTCACACTTTGCCGCAGCAATTCACTGCGTACCTGCATTAGAAATGCATCTGCAGGCAGTTCAGATTCAGTCTGACGCGCCTGGGCAAATATGTCTTCAATTTGATTTTTCATAAAACCATTTCCTCTCGCCAATCTGCGAGCGCAGTTTTAAGTTTTTCTCGCCCTCTGAGTATATGACTTTTTACTGTTCCCAGTGGGCATTCCATAATTTCGGCAATCTCTTCCTGAGTATATTGGCGATGCAAACTCAGATGCAAAGCTGTCCTTTGTTCTGGGCTCAAATAGCCCATAGCCTTGGCAAGATCGCGGTGTAAATCTGCACCGGTTTCATTAACGCGCAATTCGGGAGCCTCTTCCTCAGCAACCAATGTGTGAGCATTTTTGCGGCAGTGGCTAACAAATTCATTGTAGGCAATTCGATAGAGCCAAGTAGAAAACTTAGAATCCATACGAAACCTGCCAATCGACCGGTAGGCTTTGATAAAGGTGTTTTGCGCCAGATCATCAGCCAAGGCTTCATCCCAACCCGTAAGCTGTCGCAAGGAAAATCTGAGTTGAGATTGATGTTGCTCCACCAAAAGCTCAAAGGCGCGCACATCGCCTTGATGTACGCACCTCTTAATAAGCTCTATTTCGCTGGGCATCTTTGCCCTATCCAGGAGAAGCGAACCCTAGCCAGTCTCCTCGCTATCCTGTTGCTCCAGTTTCCAGATAGCCAGCTTGGCCAGGCCAATAAACCCAGGGATACAACCGATGGCCGCAACTTCTTCGCCACCAACCAAGAGTAGAAATGTCGCTATGCCCAGTCCCGTGGCCAAGTACATCACACCACTTTTCAGATTATTCTTTGGCGAACCTTGTAGTAACTTATCCAGAACCTCGGGAGCAACCTGTGCATCACTGCTGGCGTACTGTCTAAGAGTCTCATGCAGCATCTCTTTACGTTTGTAGCTGTGACGGAGAATAAGGGCAACCACCAATATAGGACCACCTAAAACAAGTATTACGGCAAATAGACCTATCACTTGACCCATATCTCTGCCTGGGCGACCAAAAAAGCCACCTCGGCCTCCGAAGCCATCAAAATCTCCACGAGAACCGTCCTCTATTGCTCCGACAACATTAAAAAGTTCGCCAAGATCAAAGTCGCCCTGAGTCAATCGGTTGTCGGCTACCAATAAAAAACTGGCATCACCCGCTCCGACAATATTGCCCTCCAATAAACCAACGTTTAGCCCGCTTCCGTCGAAATCACCTGCGCCAGTAATTTGCAGCTCAAGCTCTTCAACTTCACCTGCAGCGGAAATATCTCCGGCACCAACAAGCCGAACTTCTACTTCCTCGACTTGCATCGCTTCAATTTCAACATCTCCGGATCCAATCAAACTGATTTCAGCCTGTTCAGCCTCGAGGCCACCGATACTTAGGTCGCCAGAGCCAGTGACACTTATCTCTATGTCTTCGAAATTCAGATTGCCCGTCGTGATAGAACCAGAACTGGCAACAGCCAATTCAAAATCTTCACCATCGGCATCTCCGACTGAAACATCGCCCGCGCCAATCAATGCCAGCGTCTCAAGTTCAGGAAGACTGAGCCTGATTAAATAGTCGCCGCCTTCGCTCTGGTCGATGACAAGAGCATCACCATCCAACCTAGTAATAAGATTGACTAGATCACCATCTAGGCTTTCAACCACTACTTCATACTGCTCAGCAATCTTCACTTCGACGGTTGCCGCAGAGGTGATAACGATCTCGTCAAAATCAGAGATATTTCTGGTTTCTGTTTGCTGTGCAATTGCTAGACCGGGCAAAAGTAGCGCTGTGAGAATTATTCCTTTCATTTGGATGTTCCCCAAAAATGAGTTTGATTTATCTATTTGACGCAAACGAATTGAGTTTGGATGCAGGAGAACAAAAAAGTTTAGAAAGGGGAGTGCCAATCTGGGATTAGGCGTTTAGCTTGCGTGCCCCATGCTTCTGAATGTACATCAGACTATCCCCGTCGCTCATTAGGTCCTCAAGGCTTTTGTGCAGTTTGGGACAGAATTCAACCAAACCAGAGGAGCAGCTCAGTTTGTAGCCACTATTTGATCTAGGATTAAAATCATCGAGGTTTGTTTTAAAGCGTTCGACCGCTGCTTGAGCAGCTTCCTGCGTTGTATTGATCTGGAGCAGAGCAAATTCATCTCCTCCTATTCTTGCGATCAAGTCCGAATCCCGAAATGACTCCTCCATTGTCCTGGAAAAACCGACGAGCGCTTTGTCTCCTTCAGCGTGACCGAAGTTATCATTGATATGCTTAAAATCATCCAAATCAAAAAAGACCAAACAAGCCGGCAGGGATTGTCGAATACAAATATGTAGCCCGTGCTCAGCCAACATTACAAAACCGCGGCGGTTTGAGATTTCGGTCAACTCATCTCGATTTGCTAACTCGACGGCGGCAAGTTCTCCTTCCACCATTGCCGCGAGATCTCGCAGCGCATCTAGATCTTCAGCGGTCAGATTGCGTGGTTGTTCATCAATGATGCACAGAGTACCAAGCTTGCTTCCATCAGTTGCCTGCAGCGGACAGCCCGCATAAAAACGAATATGTGGTTCACCTGTAACCAATGGATTATCAACGAAGCGCTTGTCTTTGGTTGCATCTGGAATCAGAAAAATCTCGTCACCTAAAATAGTGTGACCGCAAAACGAAACGTCTCTGGAGGTCTCCAAAACCGGCAATCCGATACAGGATTTAAACCACTGTCGGTTTTCATCAACAAGGCTCACAAGAGCGATAGGCACGTCAAACATGCGCTTTGCCAGACGCGTGAGTCGATCAAAACGATCCTCAGGTAGCGTATCGAGAACGTCTAATGACCTTAGCGTTCTAAGCCGACGCTCTTCGTTTTCTGGTCTTTCTGGTATCTGCAACTTCCCGCCCTACTGCTTCCGTTTCAACACTTGAACCACAAGTATCGGCTCGATTGCCGGAAAAATTCAATCTTTTTTCTAGAGGCCTGTCACAAAATTAAAGACTGACATTGATAGGGCGATCAGAGAAAGCATGAGTGGCAGAGTAAATCTGTGATGAGCTAGTTCAAGATCAGCCAGCACAGCCGAGAGCAGAGGGAAGTGGATCACATGGTGATCGCCACCAACGCGCATAGAAAAGAGATGAGTCTGCGCCCCCTGATCATCGGTATATCCGTGCTTTCGGTCCAGGTGGTAATAGAGACGGCCAAATACAATATCGATGTCGAGGCCCAGTTTTTTGGCAATTGCCTCGCAGTCGATCGGCACATAGATCTTATTGCTACGTGATTTAGACTCTTCATCAAAATCGCAGAAGGTTTGCAGGTAGGTGTCGTAAATCTCTTTTAACAGAATCCGGTCGGTTACATTTCTTCTCACAGCCAATCCTCCGTATCAGATTGGCAATTAAGCTAGACCCGATAAGAATCCAGCGCAAGAAATTTTGTTATAGAGCTAGCGACGCAGCGATTCGATATAAAGACTGATGTCACGGATCTGCTCGTCCGCGAGTATGCTTTCCCAAACGGGGGAATGTCCTTCTCTACCCTTGGCAATAACATCGTAAACCGTGGCATCGTCGTGACCATAGAGGCTGACATCATCGAGCAGACTGGGGGCGCCATACCAATCCACCTGCCCGGCATAATCATATCCGTGGCACTCAGTGCACACTTCAATCATGATATTTTCAGCACGGGATATAGATTCTTGAGGAACGCTTTCCCCTCTTAAATGAGCGACGTAATGAGTTAGATCGGAAAGCATTTGCTCATCATAGCCGTAAGGATTGTGCTCCAACCCATAAGCTGGCATTTGAGAAAATCGAGCCTTTTCATGCTCGGAACGAATACCGTATTTAATAACGTAGGCCATCGCAGCCAGATCATTGCCCCAAAGCGTTTCCTGGTCCACAAGGTTGGGAACACCCGGCATGCCGGTTCCTTCGGCCCCGTGGCAGGCCGCACAATAAGTGGCGAATAGTTGTTCACCCTGAATTAAAGAACTTTGCAGCGCGGCGGGCTGGGACAGCACATCCTCGAAGCCCAAGTCCAAAACCTCCCACTCCCATTGGGCATAGGCACTCTGTACAAACAGCACCAGCAGAAACAGACTGGTGGGTGAGGCTAGATTTCTCATAAACCTTAGCTCCGAAGGGATTTATCAATTTGCATTCTGCGCTGGAACGCTGTTTGTCACTATGATTTGAATCAACAAAAAAGGCCGGAATCCATTCCGGCCTTTTTCTTTGCTTACTTCTCTTTTGGGGGACTGCGAACCGAATTTTGAGTTCGGCCGCAGGGCTATTGCGTCCCTGCGTATTTGGCCTAGTGACTTTGCGCCACTTCTGAACCGGTGCGTTGAAACACCTCTACATTGACTCGTCGATCGCGAGCGTAGGCCTCGTAATCACCCAGTGAGGCCTCAGATTCAGCTGCACCGTGGTAATAAACCCGAATTCGCTCCTGCTCAATACCCTTCAGGTAAAGCGCATTGGCAACAGAGAGCGCACGAAACTTGGCCAGAACATTGTTGTACTCGTCAGAACCGCGAGGGTCAGCGTGCCCATCTAGCCGTACATTCAGGTGCGGATTGCGCTGGAGATAGTCTGCCAACATATCGATGCGGGTTTGGTCTTCTTCCTGCAAATCGTCTTCGCCAGTGCGGAACATCAATTGAAATTCCAGACGAGTCGCTTCATTTGCTGCAACCAGAGAATCAAGTTCTGATTCCAAGTAAACAACTTGCGAATCTCGATTACGCAAAGCTGAATTTAAAGCAACTAGCTCCGCTTTTGATTCACTTAATGCCAGCTCGGTGGCGGGTAACGCGTCGGCTTTTTCGAATTCTTCGCCGAGGTAGTACCCGCCCAGAGCGCCTAGCAGAAATCCAACGGGTCCAGCTGCTGCCAGCCCTGCCATAGCGCCGCCACTAAATGCGACACCCTGTTTGATTTCGGTGACAGGCTCTCCGGCGAAAGCGCTACTGCTAATAAGGGTAGTTGTGGTTATGGCCAGAACGGCTAGAAATTGGCTTATTGTTTTCATCTTTAAAATCCTCTGTGCTATCTCAGTTTGTCCAAGCGCTGCTGTCTTGGCGTTGAGGCACATTTAAGGCTTCGAATGAGACTTATCTCGGAGGAATTCAGTTATTTCAAAGAACAAATATGACGAATTGTGGCGGTAGCCAAAGGAGCCCTCAGC
>Ga0209557_1000339_pt1 | contig 28733 bp, 25 predicted proteins | sample SaaInlV_120m_DNA_4_FD_184672 | JGI IMG/M metagenome (GOLD analysis project Ga0209557, IMG submission 184672) | Marine microbial communities from expanding oxygen minimum zones in the Saanich Inlet - Saanich Inlet SI074_LV_10m_DNA (SPAdes) (version 2) | ecosystem: Environmental > Aquatic > Marine... | reverse complement strand
TCTGCTCTTCAGTCTTCCAGTCATTCCTGGCCGATGTCGGACGCCACTGCGCTTAGCTTTTATTGCCTTTCAGAAACTGAGGGCGATAGTTGCGGCTTTTTAGTGGGAATTAGATCGTCCTAACTACGACAAATAATTACAATAACGAGGGGATGAACATGCAACATCGGAGTAAATTCGCTACCCAGTTAATGGGTGCCGCAGCTTTATTTTCTGCAACAAGTTTTGCAGGCCAAGTCTTCGCGCAAGATGGCCAGCGCCGCATCGAAGAGGTGGTCGTCTCTGCCGAGCGAAGAGAGGCATCAATCCAAGATACCTCTATTTCGATTACCGCACTTACCGGAGATAATCTCGAAGACTTTGGTATTCGTAACCAAGAGGATTTACAGAATTTTATTCCAGCAACAACTATCCAGCCGTATGACTCGACGGTTCGCGGCGTCGGCCGAAACTTCCGCGCGCTCGGCGGCGACCCCGGTGTAGCGACTTACACTCAGGGAATCTATTCAGAAGATTTAATCACGGCAACGGCGGCTACTTTCTGGGATGTCGGCCGAATAGAAGTGTTGCGTGGCCCACAAGGCACTCTCTACGGCCGTAATGCAGTCGGTGGTGCGATTAATATCTTGTATAACGAGCCGGCGTTTGAAAAAGACTTCGCGTTCAAATCTATTGTGGGTAACTTCGGTACGAAAGAAGCCTACGGAATGATCAACACGCCTTTGATCGAAGATAAATTAGCCATGCGCGTAAATTTCAGTCTTCGTGACCGTGACGGTATTGTAGAAGAGATAGGCGGACAGACCGGCGATGTCGACGGCCTGGGTACTGATAACGGCGCGATTCAGTTTAAATGGACGCCAACTGAAGACCTCGAGTTTAACTATCGTCAGAATTTCCTCAAAGTCGACCGCTCATTCGGCGGCGCTAACGGCGCAGGTCTAGTTGTGCTCAACGAGGGTGGCGAAGACAATCGAATCACTGATGCGCTCGTGCCTGGCTATCGCTTTATCGACACCAACAACACCGATCAAGCTAACTATCTCCAGAACAACTTCTACGATTCGAGCAAGCCTATACTAAACTTCAACCACCCAGTGACAGGAGCGGTTGGGCAAGCACAGAGAAATCGAGCAGGTATTGATTTTGGTGACTTTGATGGCATGCAAAATGCCGCGGCATCATTGGATGGCTTTGGCTATACAAGTCAAGCATCAGCTGACCGTTATAATAATTGTGTGTTCCCCGGAGATGTTTCCGGCTCAGACCTCTGTGCTGCATCAGATGGCTTAAACTATGAGCAAATTATTAATACTTCTACGCAGTTTTCAGCTTCTTGGGCTGTAACAGACAGCCTTGAACTAGTTTATCTCTACGGTGATACAGTATTAAGTTATAAACGAAACACGGACGATGATAATACGGCGTCAAAATTCCACGACCGCCAATTTTATGTGAATCATGAAGCAGATTATACCTCACATGAATTACAAGCGTTTTATGATCTCAACGACAGAGTATCTATAACCTCTGGAATATTTGGCTATGATGCTCTTATTGATCAGCGAGGAGATTTTTACTCTTCAGTTGGTGAGTCCCGAATGACAGATCCTTACCAAGATAATACTGCCATCAGCGCAGGCATGTCGGCAGCGACCGGTATCCCGCAGGGCCTAAGCGCTTCAACATTGGCGTTTGGCGGCAGACCTATGGTCAGTTTAAATAGCGCAAAGCTTTCGTGCTCAGTGGCCAGTCCTGCAGCTAGTTGCTCCCCCAATAACGGGGGCAACAATTTGCAAACCTCGGCGTGGTATGGGGACGACGGGTCAAATCCAGACTTGAATGTCGTTAATGGGATCCAGTCTGCGGCTTCTGATCTGCTTTATGCAACTCAAACAAAACGTGAAGCCTTCGCCGCGTATACTCAAGCCGCAATCGAGTTAAATGAGAAGTTCACATTGACTCTCGGCATTCGCTACGCAGAAGACAAGTTAATGTCTGAAGAAAACCTATGGCGCTATTCAGAAACTGGTGCAGCTCCAGGCGGATTCCTTGGATTGTATGGCGGACTGGCACAGGTCAATATTACAAATGGTGGACTGATTCAGGGTGACGACGGCACCTATACCCCAACTGCGAAGGCTACAAACGGAGGAATACCCTTTGCCCTAAGCGTTTATAGGCCTTTCGAGAGGACCGACAAGAAGACCACTGGTCGTATTAATCTAGACTGGGATATCAATGATTCGACGATGATGTATTTCTCAGCGACTTCAGGATACCGCGCCGGGGGCTACAGCTTAGTGTACTTCAGCCAAACTCCTACCTACGATCCCGAAGAACTAATAGCCTATGAAATCGGATACAAATCGCAGTTATTAGATGACACCCTTCAATTAAATGCTTCGTTGTATATGTATGATTATTCTTCGATTCATACCTTTACGACTGAGGTAAATACGTTAGGAAGCACTTCTACGTCGGTTCTTGCCGCCGGGGGAGCTGAAGTTTTGGGTCTAGAAGCTGAATTACTGTGGCTTGCTTCTGATAACCTGACTCTAGGCGGAAATTTTAGTTTCACGCCAAGTGAGTACACTGAGTCATTCTTAATATCTGATACGTCGAACGCCAACATTCCTGGCTCGCTCTATCCAGAATTCGAAACTCTGACACAAGACATCAAAGGTAACGGGTTGATTCAGGTGCCAGAGAAAAAATTCACTGGCTGGGCTAGCTACAATAAGCCGTTAGCAGGTGGGGATTCTATTGAATTTTTCAGCGTCTACAGCTGGATGGATGACGTCTACTACTCGCCTTTCGAAGAGCAATCTGAGATGGCACCGGCATACGGTCGAGTCGATGCTCGCGTTACTTGGCGCTCGGGTGAAGGCAAATGGGCGATGACGGGATTCGTGAACAATGTGCTTGATGATATTGGTCATCTCCAGATCATGCGAACAGGAGAAGCCGAATTTTTCCGTCATAACTCGACAACAACTTCTCCGCGCATGTACGGGCTCGAATTATCATATACTTACTAAAAGTCTGAAATTTTCTTACTTCTTTAAAAGTAAAATAATAGAAAGACTCGGAAAAAAAATGGCCTTGCGCTCTAATAAAGTTACTAGGCAATCAAAGTTAAGTAGAGGCTCGGCTTCAACCTGATAAGAGTAGATTAAACATACTAAAAAAGAGGCTTTCAGATAACGCATCTGAAAGCCTCTTTTTTATTGGGGCGAGGATTCGACAGGGTAATTCTCGATGTTTAAGCGCAATAATACATCGGCCGACTGCAACAGCTTATTTGCTAGACGCGGTGAAAGCTGAGGGTTATTAGCTAGATAACCACCGACAATTTCGGCGGCGCGCTTCGAACTCGTTTGTCCAAGCGTTGCATCCAACCATCGCCCAGGAAAAAAGATATCGCCCGTCTCTTGGATCTCTTCGACTAAGTTAAGCGCAGGCAGAATTAAATGAGGAGCGCCGCCTCTCAACGGGCTCTGTAAATTGCGCATGGCTTCAAGCACCCAAGGTTCATTCGATCGATTGTCTGCACTCGCAAACGATGTAAACAGCGCATCTCGCGCCTCATCCGAATCAGACAGTGAAGGACGCACGAACCTATAGCGTGCAAGCCTGTCAGTATTTTTTATTCTCGCTTCTTGTTCATCGAGCCGGCGCGCACTCCCATCGACTCTGCGCAGCGCGAGGCCAGACACCAAGGCAATCATGTCAGCCTCGGAAAGCGGCAGGCCTGCAACTTCCTCATCGCCCTCCCATAGCCTTATAAGGCGTTCTACCCCTGTATCCGTTGTTGCCAGGGCTCGATAGCTGCGATAAAAAGCGGCGCGCGCCGAGGTGTCTCGCAGCGTCGACTCGACTTCTCGCCAGAGCATTGCCTCGAGTGGGCCGCTTACCGCCAGCCTGGCTTGCGTGTCTAGCCTCAGCCAATAAGATTCGTCGAGAGTGCCAAGCACGCGGTTAATAATCAGTTCGTTCTGCTCGGCTGGTAATTCGCGCAGCGCGGTATCGAGGTATAAGCCTGCCGCAAGCCTACCCTCTTGAACCTCTTCCCACAGCGTGGTCCACGCTGCGCCGCGTGCGACAGGAGGCTCTATAGAACCTATATCACGGAGTAAGCCGTTTTGACTCTGCGGATCGAGCACGAAGTCGGCGTATTCGATGCCACTCGCATTGGGCAGAAGTATCATCGCGGCTGACGCGTCACCCGCGGGCGCAGGTATCACCACAGCGTCTGAACCCAATTCGAGGTGGTGAATGGTTTGACTCGTGCTCGTTATCGCGAGCAGGCTCAGCTTCTGGGGCCAAATCCGGCCCATTCCAGCGGGATCTTCTTGGCGCACAACGACGTGCGTCCGGCCCTGTTCATCGCTTGCTTCTCTCGTTACAACAATACGAGGCCGGCCTGCCTCATAAACCCATGCCTTGTTCCACTCGTCTAAATTTAGGGCAGTTTTGCTGTCAAGCAGCGCGATTAATTGCGGCCATGTGGCGTTTCTATAGGCGTTGTCTTTCAAATATTCACGCAGACCTGCGCGCAACACATCTGGCCCGATTAGATTTTCGAGATGGCGCATCACGATTGGTGCTTTCTGATAAATAATCGCGCCATAAAGCGTGCCAGCATAGCGCAAATTCTCGAGTGACTGCCCGATTGCGTTCGCACCGGCGGTACGATCGACCGCATAAGCCGAAGGGTGGTGTGCCGTATGAAAGCGCAGTTCATGATCAACTTCGGGGAAGGCGGGATTAACAATTTTCGCCGCCATAAAATTGGCGAAGACCTCCTTAGTCCAGACATCGTCAAACCAATTCATGGTAACGAGATCGCCAAACCACATGTGTGCAGTTTCATGTGCGATCACGGACGCCCGCGCAAGAATCTGATTCTGAGTGGCGGTTGCGTCTAACATCAGGCTTGCTTCACGGTAAAGTATGTTGCCAGGGTGCTCCATGCCACCGTACTGAAACGACGGAATTACAACAAAATCGAACTTCTCGAAGGGATACGGAATCGCCGTGTAGTCTTCGAGCCATGCGAGTGCCTGTGCATGCAGGTCAAAAATTTCATCGATATTGGCGTCTACTTTGTCGCGATCGGTTTCGCGGTGATACATCGTCATTTCGCGGTCGTTAATGGTTTTTGTCTCACGCTGAAACTTGCCCGCCGCAAAAGCAAAAAGGTAACTAGGCAATGGCTCTGTGCGAGCAAAGGCTCGAGTCGTTTGGTTCTCCTGTGCAAGTTCACTCTTTACAGCGAGTGCCGATAATTCGCCTCCGTTAGTCACCACCTGCCAGTCGCTCGGCGCGCTAATTGTCCATGCGACGGAACCTTTGAGGTTAGGCTGATCGATAAGTGGCAGCGAGAAGTGCGCACGGTCGGGCACAAACAAGGTGTAGAGAAAGTCACCGCTGCGGTTAAGCGCCGCATCGCCGGCCTCGAAAGCGAGGGTAATACTATTGCCGCCCTCTTCTAACATTGCTGCCGGAATGAGCACATGGTCTTCGCTTGACGACCATGTGCTTTTAGCGCCATTGACGAATACCGAGTCGAGCCGCTTGGCCGCATCGACAAAGTCGATTACCAAGGGAAATTCTATGCTGTGCGGACTTTCCCCAGACTGTTGTGTCTCGTCTGCTTTAGCTGGGACGCCTGTGGCAAGCGCACGAGAAGTTTGAGGGTTGTACTGAAACCGCAGGGTCGCCTCGCCTCTAATCGGCACACTTAGCTCACTCGGAATAAAAAGCGCAAAGTCATACTCTAACGCCGACAGCGTTCGCTTGCGGTGTTCGGCGAGCTGCCAAGAAACTCCTCGTTCGAGCCGAGGATCGTCTACAAAACTGCTCTGGCTCACGCTGAGAGATTTATCGGCAGTCGGTGCGCAATGCGACAAAATAGCCAACATCACAACCGGTAACCCTAGGCGCATAAGCGTCGTGCTATTAGATTGACTTGTCGCCAACTTCCCGTGCCTCTGCTGCATCCTACTTTCCTCACGCTATGATTCATTCATCCTTAGCAAGTGTAGCGTTGTCACCGCGTCATTGCAGCCAGCCCAATGAATCTCGCCCCCGCGTCTTTGCGTATGCAGGTACAATAGCGAGCAGCAACTCTCGATACGGCTCAGGATAATAATTACCCATGCAAGACGTTTTGATAATCGGCACAGGAATGGCGGCAACCGCGCTAGCGAGTACGCTCGCGGGCAAAGCACGCGTTACGCTCGTAGAAAAGTCGCGGGGGTTTGGCGGCCGCATGGCGACACGCCGGCGCGAAGGCTTTGAGTTCGATCATGGCGCTCAATTTTTCACTGCGCGCTCGACAGAGTTTAAGCAGTTTCTCGCCCAGCCAGTTGAACGCGAAGCGATACAGGAGTGGCAGCCACGACTCACAACACTTGAAGCTGGCCGCGAGCCCTACAAGCGCGAGTGGTTCGAACCTCATTTCGTCGCAACACCAAGCATGAACTCCCTTTGCAAAGAATCGTTGAAGGCAGTAGAAAATCATGTCGACATTATTCTTGGATGTGAAGTTGGATCTATCGAGAAAATAGACACTGGCAATGCTCCCTGCCGCTGGCGGGTGTTCGGTAAGCAGTTAGATTCAACACAAGAGGTCTTAGGCGAATTCGACTGGGTGCTAAGCGCCGCGCCTTCTGCACAAACCCAAGCGCTTTTTACTAATACCGCCTTTAATCATTTAGACCGTCTTCGCGATGCAGTACACCTGCCCTGCTTTAGCTTGATGCTCGGATTCGATGCGTCGCCCAAGCTAAACTTCGACCTCGCGACAGTGAAGGAATCATCGGTGGCGCTTATAGTGGCCAATGCGAGCAAGCCTGGGCGAGCAGCGAGTCACTCGTTACTCGTACACAGCGATAACCACTGGGCCCGCAAAAATTTCGAGGGCGATCGGGCGGAAATACAGCAACAACTTATTGACGAAACTTGCTCACTGTTAAACTTAGACGCCGCCTCTATTGTGCACACCGACCTGCACGGGTGGCGCTATGCGAAGACCGAGATCGCCGCCGAAGAAGACTTTTTGCTTGATGACGAGAGACAGCTCGCCGCCTGCGGAGATTGGTGTTTGGGCGGGCGCATCGAAGACGCCTTCTTGAGTGGGCATAGGCTTGGCACCACTCTCGCAAAATTGTTCGGCGAGTAACCTTACCCGCCGCACGATCCTTTCAATTTTTGCTGAGAGTCGCCACACTTTTAGATGCGACTTTACCTCGCTATTTGGCAAGTTTTGCGATGATTAATTTGAGCTGCGTCGCATCGAGTCGACGATCATCGAACGCCGGCATTTTTCCTAAACGCCCTTCTTGCAGCGTAGTTAAAATGCTGTCGATGTCGCCCCCGTATAACCAGATATTGTCAGCCAGATTTGGCGCGCCAAGAAACACATTGCCTGCACCTTCTGCGCCATGGCAAGCAGCGCAGCTTTGCTCATAGACCGAGCGTCCGCTATGTTCTCTGTTTGAAAAATCAAGGAGGTAGCGCGCTACATCGCGCGTTTTCTCTTCACCGATTATAGGCCCCCACGCCGGCATGTTGGCATTGCGCCCGCCGCGGAGAGTCAGTTCGATCTGCTCGGGAGAGCCTCCCCATTGCCAATCGGTGTCCATCAAATTTGGAAAAAGCGACGCCTGACCGCGACCATCGATACCATGACATGCCGAGCACTCGCGGCGGAAAATGCGATCGGCCGTTGCCATAAGCACTGGGTCTGCCTGCACCTCGGCAAGGCTTAGGTTAGCAATCTCTGCACGACGCGTGTCGAAACTCGCTTCATAGTTTTCGTAGCTAGACACCAAGCGCTTACCCTGTGACCAGTTTAGCAAGCCCTCGAAAGACCCAAGTCCCGGATAGAGCATTAAATAGACTAAAGAGAAAACCATCGCGCCCAAAAGCATCCAAAACCACCAGAGTGGAGGCGCACTGGAGCCCTCTCGCAAATCGCCATCCCATACGGGTTCGTGCGCATCGACGTCGCCTGTTTTTACATCCGGCCGAGAAAAATAGACGCTGAGCACAACCCACGCGAGCGTCGCGAGTGAGACGCACGTGAGCACGACAATCCAGCCACTCCAAAAGCCAATAGGCAAATCAGCCATCATGACGGTCGCCTCGCGTTTGACTCGCGCTCGCAGCCGCCGACCGTGCGGAGGAAGCCGACACCTCATCGCCGCGATCCTCGTCTTCGAGCGGGATCCGAGCTGCGGCAAGTGCTGATTCGCTGGTACCCGAGGTGCCGAACCAAATAGCGACACCCACCATGAATGCCATCACCAACATGTCACCGACAAAGATAAATAGTGTCATCGGATAATCTCCTTATCTAAACCCGTGCCGAGCATTTGTAGATAAACAATCAGCGTATCTATTTCGAGCAGGCCCTCTAATTCAGACTCGGCTGTCGCGATCTGCTCTTGTGTGTAAGGATGACCAAGTATCGAAAGCGCCTTCATCTTGGCAACGATATCGCCTGCTTGGTTGGCGTTGCGGCGAGCGAGCCATGGGTAACCGGGCATTATGCTCTCAGGTACAACAGACCTTGGGTCAATTAGGTGAACACGATGCCAGTCGTCCGAGAATTTGCCGCCCACACGATGAAGGTCGGGCCCTGTTCGTTTCGACCCCCAGAGAAATGGCCTGTCGTAAACAAACTCGCCCGCGCGCGAATAAGGACCGTAGCGTTCGACCTCGGCGATTAAAGGTCGAATCTGCTGTGAATGGCAGACACTGCAGCCTTCGCGAATATAGATATCCCGGCCTGTAAGCTCTACCGCAGTGTAGGGTTTCGTATTAGCCGTTGGCTCTTGCAGGCTCTCTTGATTGAGCACCGGCAATATTTGCACCAGACCACCTATGGATGACACCAAAAGGATGCCAAAAATGAGCAGGCCTGTATTCTCTTCTATGCGCTTGTGCAGCGAGAGAGCGCTCATGCTGCCACCTCCTTAACCATCGCATAGGCAGGGTCGACTGGCGGTGCCTTAACAACCACAGCGTGTCTTCCCGCGAGAGTCTTAAATAGGTTGAACGCCATGAGGCACGTGCCGATTAAGAAGATAAGCCCTGCGATGAGTCGTAATGCGTAAAACGGCTGCATGCTCGCCATAATGTCTTTAAAACTGAAAGACAGCTCACCGATTTCATCCACGCTGAGCCAGAGCAAACCTTGAGACACGCCCGCACCCCACATTGAAACGATATAAAGCATCGTGCCCGCGAGTGCCATCCAAAAATGAATATTCGCTAGGCGTACGCTGTACAGCGGCGCACCAACTAGGCGAGGCACCATAAAATAGAATGTGCCGTAGGTAATCATCGCATTCCATCCAAGCGCGCCCGAATGCACATGACCGATGGTCCAGTCGGTAAAATGGCTCACGACATTCACACTCGGGAACGACATCATCGGCCCTTCAAACGTAGCGAGCCCGTAGAACGCCAGCGACAGAACGATGAACTTCAAAGCAGGATCGGTTTTAAGTTTTTCCCACGCGGTGCTAACCGTCATGATGCCGTTGATCATCGTCGCCCAAGAGGGTGCGAGGAGAATCACGCTCATCACCACAGCGAGTGACTGAACCCACTCGGGGATCGCGCTGTAATGCAGGTGATGAGGGCCCGCCCATATGTAGCTGTAGGTAAACGCCCAGAATGCGACAACTGATAAACGATAACTCCAGATCGGGCGCCCAGAATGTTTAGGTAGAAAGTAATACATCATGCCAAGAAAACCGCCCGTGAGCAGAAACCCGACTGCGTTATGCCCATACCACCACTGCACTACCGCGTCTTGCGCGCCCGCAAATAGCGAATAGGATTTCCCAATTGTCACGGGAATCGCTAAGTTGTTTACGATATGCAACATCGCGATAACTATAATCAGTGCGCCGTAAAACCAGTTAGAAATATAGATTGGCCGTATTTTTCGAGTCGCGATTGTCCCAAAGAAAACGACGCCAAAGAGCACCCAAACAACCGCGATAGCGATGTCGAAAGGCCACTCGAGTTCGGCGTATTCTTTTGTGCTGTTCCAGCCAGCAAGCAGCGATAGTCCGCCGAGCAGCACAATAAGTTGCCATGCGTAGCAGCAAAACCACGCGAGTCTTGGTTAGTAGAGACGCACATGTGAGGTCCGCTGCACGCTGTAGAAACCAGTCGCCATAAGCGCTGAGACGCCAAAACCAAAGATGATGCCATTAGTATGCAGTGGTCGTAGTCGGCCGAACGAAAGCCAAAACTGTCCAAAATCGATCGTTGGCCACAGCAGTTCGGCCGAGAGATAAACCCCTGCGGTCATCGCCACGACTGCCCAAACCACCGAGAACTGAATTAGGCGAATGACTACTTTGTCTTCGTAAATATCCGCCAGCGAATCGTGTAGCGGGTCGTTATTCACCGCCTCGGCTGCGTCTGATCTTGTCGCTAGTGTCGCTGACATGTTGGGGCGTTAGCCTCCTTTTTTAACTAAGTCGATATCAATAATTACACTGGGCGAAAGCCCAATTACTTACGCTTCTGTCGCTTCTGTTAAACCCCCAGCAGTGGACCGATACCCAATGTCCAAAGCGACATGCTGATGCCGAGCAAGCTCACCGCGGCGACCAGAAGCCAACCAACAAGTGACGACGCCATCAGCATCCCCCTCTCGGGCGGTATGTCGAGTGCAAGTGGAATACCCGTGTAAAGGAGATACATTGCCCAGATGGTTGTCGGAATCAAGACAAGGGCGTTGAGGAAGACATCTGGGAAAAGATGCGCAACGCTCGCGACGGCGAGCGGCTCTCCCACGATCGTGATCAGCGCAACGTGCCGGCCAAACGAGGCATTTGCCCCATAGGTATCTGCCATCCAGCGGCTAATCAGCGCGGTCGTCACAAGACCAAAAAAGAGAATACAAAAATACCCAATACTTATGAGTGCGAGCGCCTCGTTTTCCATAAACAGTGGCTCTGTTGCGCCAAGGCGCCAGCCAAACTGGGACGCGCCAACAAACGAGAACAATGGCGGCAGCAACAACAGCCACAGTGAATATCTGAATAGAATTCGTAACGGTGCGGGATCTTCGGCGACCAGGCGGGCGAACGCTGCTTTTGGCGCATAGAGGGCTTTAAATAGCAGGAATGAATAAATCGAATTGCTCATGCTTCCCCTCTCCCAACTCACCACTAGAGCTAGGAATGGCCAATATGAAACAAGAGTATAGCGAGGACGCCGCCTACCACTTTGATCTAACTCAAGCGCAGCGCACCAATGTCCTCGGAGATGCCGCCTGAGAGGACTATTGAGCTGAATGACTAAAGGACAAACGGGGAAACTCACAGCACCCAAACTAGCGCTGGCGTAATACGGAGATGGCCTCTTACTGGGGCAGAGCGACTTCGAATGTGTATTCGCCGGCGTAGTCAGCATCATCACCCTCGACACGCGTTTTCCACTGCACGGTGTAGTGACCGTTGGTTAGCGCTGGCTGGTAGATTTCGACCATGAGATCGTCGGCGCCCATTGTATGCAAACCGCGAAGGCTATAGTCGCCCGCAGGGCCCGTGAGGGTGAGTTCGCTGTTCTCGACATCGGGAAGCGCGGCGTAAAACAGGCGTAACGTTCGCGGAGTGCGCTCGTTAATTGTCTCGCCAGCACCCGGCTCCGAATTAAGCAGCGGGGTGTAGTCGCTCACGCCTGTGCAGGATGTGAGGACTGGGATAAGGCAAGTAGCAGCAAAAAAGGGAACAATACGATTGAACGATAAGCGATGAAAATTGAACATACACTGCCCTCAATAATTTCGCGCTTGCGGCGGAGTAGTTAGCATGGATGCCTAAGAAAACTTCTTAATGGCTTGCGCGATCGCGCTGCGCTTGTGCAAGCTCTTTGGCGAATTGATCGAGCCTGGCACGTATTTCCGCTTCGTTTAGCGGCGCTGCCTGCGAGCCACTTTTAGCAGTGGTGGGACTGGGAGAACGATCTACTGACGCATCGGCATTGCTGTTCTTTGCACTGTAATTATCAGAATAGGCCTGTGCGCGCTTGTTCATCTCTCGAAAATCCCTCTTGTTAGCCAAAACCTAGCAATTCGTTCGATAACGCAAGATATAGTCTTGCACACTTTGTGTCAAACAATATCTAGACATCACCTCGTCAGAATCAACCCATAAACACCAATTCTCGACGCATGTGTCGCTGTTTATGCAGTATTAACAATTCATTACGCGACTAAATCCCAGAATATCAAAGATAAATACGGGAAATAAAATACAAAGGACACCCAATTAAAATACAAACTCCCCTTATCACCGACCGCGCCACAGCGATCGATTAGGCGATCGATCCGAACAAAGCCAATATCTGGAACGGGTACTATTAAAAGGACACCCAATTTAATTTATAATCACCTATTCGAGCACAAGGTTGCTGCAAACAATTGATGCCCTTAGCCGAAATAGCGGAGAAATTTGAAATTCGAGAAATTAGCGCTGAAATTAGCGCGATCTAGAGGCTTTTTTACATGAAAACACAGCGTTGATTCGTCGCGAACTAAGGATCTCTGGAGAGATGTTTAATGCAGAGAATATCTAGACGGAAGGAAGCCGTAGGAGTGGGTATTACAGAAGCAAGGGCAAGCGCGAAGGCTCTAGCCTAGGTTTCGTAGAGCAGCTTAGCAGCGACGGTGCCGCGAACCCACTTAGTGGTCGAACGCATCACCTCGCCAGATTTAACACGTCGCGCCTGATAGGCGATAAGCGAGTCAGTGCTGCCAGCAGCCAACGCGTAATGCCGGTGGAATTTTGTGACCGCCTGCAGCCAACCATGCCCTTTCATGCCCAGCTGCGACAGCAGCGAGTGACTGCCTAGCGGATTCAGCAATTCGACATCCATCGCCTGCTCGTAACGTAATGCACGCACGCTCGCATCAAGCAGCGCGACGTAGCTCGACCGGTCAATCGGCAACGCATCCTGCGCCCTATTGCCTGGTTCGGCGAGCGGGCGCAGCTGTTTTGGCGCCTTCGATTTTAGTAGATGACGCGCGTTACGGCGTTTAAGCAGCCGCTGCTGCCGGTAGTTCGGTTCTTTTGCGCGTTGTGCCTGACGAACGAGACGTTCTTGGATCGAGGTAAAATCGCTTGCCTCAAGGCTATCGCTAACGCCGGCGCGAATAGGGTTGAGGTCGACATACGCCATACAGGTCACCAACGCCCGCTCGTCGAGAAGCGCCTGGCTCTTGAAGCGGCCCTCCCAAAAACGCCCAGTGCAGTTATCCTCGCGATTCGCAGCACGAGCGATACGCTCATTCAGACAGCGCATAAACCAGCTAATGTCCTGCAGCCGTTCTCGCCACTCAGCTAACGTCTTAGCTTCGAGCTCAACCGCTTTCTTGCTGCTCGAGTTAAGGCGAAGGGTTTCGATTAGCTTGGCATTGCGCGGGAACAGCTTAGTCCACCGGGCGAGCACCTCATCGTCGCTCCAAGAGCGCGCCTTGGCTACATTGACGCCCAATACGAGATGGTAATGATTGCTCATTACCGCGTAAGCACAAACATCAATGGCAAATTGGCTCGCAAGCCATTTCATCCGCTGCACCAGCCAGCCCTTGCGGTGATCAAAGTTCTGACCGGTAAGGGGATCGTCACCACATAAATAAGCACGCCGGACACACCGCGAGATGCAGTGATAGTAAGGCGTATCCTCGAGTGATACCTGTTGGTTGCGGGCACGTGTCACGTACTGTGTTCCGAATTGCTAGACAAAAATAAAACGGGAAATCGATTTTAGAGAGATTAGTGTAGACTTCAAGAACTAAGCTCACTTTGTAAACGCACAGAGAACAATTTATGCGTATCGGTATCGACCTCGGCGGCACCAAAATCGAAGGTATCGTCCTTCGAAATGACGGCGAAATAATCCATAAACTCCGCGTACCCACTCGAGGCGACTACTACGAGATTATCCTCGATGACCTCACTGCGCTGATTCAGTCGCTTCAAGCGCGGTTCAAAGATCGTCTCAGTGTGGGTATCGGCACGCCGGGCTGCCTCTCCAACAATGGCGAAATGAAAAACTGCAATGCGATAGAGCTTAACGGCAAGCGCTTGCTAAATGACGTCGAGGCCAGACTCGGCTATGAGGTTCGCATAGAGAATGACGCCAACTGTTTCGCGCTCTCAGAGGCCTGCTATGGCGCAGCGCAGAAGGCACGTTCAGTTTTCGGCGTTATCGTCGGCACGGGCTGCGGTGGCGGCATCGTAATCGATAAGAAGCTGGTCACAGGGCCCAACAGTATTTCGGGCGAATGGGGCCATAACTGTATGCCGGCCAACGCACGTGCAATGATTTCGGCAGACAGGGAATGCTACTGCGGACGCACCAATTGCATTGAAACATTACTTTCGGGGCGCGGCTTAAGTCAGAGTTATTTTGATGCCACCGGTGAGAAACTGTCCGCCGCCGAAATCGCCGAGCGGGCAAAAGGCAAATTTGCACCTGCGAAAGTGTGTTTGGAGATCTACGCAGACCAACTCGCGCATTGTCTCGCCACGGTAATCAACATGCTCGACCCGGAGGTCATCGTGTTAGGCGGTGGGCTGTCGAATATTGCGTCGCTCTACAAGCGTGTTCCCGCCCTCTTGCGGCCGCATGTATTTAATGACCAGATGCATACGCGCATTGTGGCGCCCACCTTCGGCGATGCAAGCGGCGCTATTGGCGCCGCTTGCCTATGGGAGCACTAGCTCTTTACGCGTCGAACGGATGCCGGAGGATGATTGTTTCTTTCCGATCGGGGCCGGTCGAAATGATATCGACAGGCACCTCGATTGCCGCCTCGATATACCGAATATAGGCGCGGGCGTTTTCAGGCAATTCGTCGAGGCTCTTCGCGCCGACAGTAGACTCGGTCCAACCCGGGAGATCTTCGTAAATCGGCTCGAGCGCTTTGTAGCTGTCTATATCCATCAAGCTACCCGATGCGCTGTCGCCCTGACCTTTATAGCCAACGCACACGCGAATGGTCTTTAAACCATCCAACACATCGAGCTTCGTCAAACAGATACCCGAAACACTGTTAATACGCACAGCGAAGCGCACGGCGGCGGCATCGAACCAGCCGCAGCGTCGATCACGTCCAGTGGTTGCGCCCTTCTCATGTCCGACGCTCGCAAGGTGCGCACCAACCTCATCAAATAATTCGGTTGGGAAAGGCCCAGAGCCGACGCGAGTGGTGTAAGCCTTTGTAATGCCCAAAACATAGTCTAAATACAATGGTCCGTAGCCACTGCCCGTCGCAGTACCACCCGCAGTCGTGTTAGATGAGGTCACGAAAGGATAAGTGCCGTGGTCGATATCGAGCAGCGACCCTTGGGCGCCTTCGAACAAAATATCGGCGCCGGCTTTGCGGCGGCTGTGCAGCAATTCGATTGTGTCGTCGATCAGCGGACGGAGATTTCGTGCGAGCGCTAACTGACTTACAAGCGTCGCCTCGAAGTCGACAGGCTCAACTCCGTAGTAATTCTCGAGCATGAAATTATGGTATTCGGTGAGCTCTTTGAGCTTTTCGGCAAAGCGCTCTTCGTTCAACGTTTCGGCAAGACGAATGCCGCGGCGACCCACCTTGTCTTCGTAAGCAGGGCCAATGCCACGCCCGGTGGTACCGATTTTACCTTCGCCTTTTTTGAGTTCACGCGCCTGGTCGAGGGCAATATGTGAGGGAAGAATGAGCGGACAAGCCCCGCTGATGCGGAGGCGATCGCGGACAAAAATCTGCTTGTCTTCGAGAGCGGTTATTTCTTTGACCAAGGCATCGAGGCTTAATACGACGCCATTACCAATGACACACATCACGCTTTCGCGAAGTATGCCGCTAGGCAATAGATGCAGCACGGTCTTCTCGCCATTGATAACCAGCGTGTGACCGGCGTTATGACCACCTTGAAAACGCACGGCAACCGATGCCTGATCGGTAAGCAGATCGACGATTTTCCCCTTGCCCTCGTCGCCCCACTGCGTTCCTAACACTACAACTGATTTAGCCATGTCGCTCTCTCGTTACCTTGTTCGTTGCATTCGTTGCCCCGCAAAACGCAGAGCGCTACTTACACCAGGCCTCTTCAGGCTGGCTTTTCTATCTATGCTAAATCGGCTTAACTTCCCAACCAGATTCACTTTTCACAATCACACGATCACAGTCTTGTTCGACAAGCTGCGCTGCGCTCGCAAGCCCTTCGCTTAAACTCGACACAACGTGTTCGCCCGAAGCGCGTAGCGCGGCAACCAGCGCAATGAGTTCTGAATCGGTTGAAAGTGGTGCTGCAATACCCGCAGGCTTTGGAAAATCGGCCAATGAGAGTTTCACGAGTGTTTTAAGATCGCTGTCAAAGCCCGACGCTGGTCGCGCGCGACCGAACACTTCACCGATATCGTCATAGCGACCGCCTTTTGCAACGGCCCGCCCGTGAATAGGCGTGTAGGCAGCGAAAACGACACCTGTGTGATACTGATAACCGCGCAATTCGCAGAGATCGAAACAAAGGCGAACGCCGGGGACACGCGCCTGCACGCCCGCAGCGATAGCGGCCAACTCGTCAAGCGGCGCGCGCACCGAAGCCGGCGCAGAGGCAAAGGCCGCTAGCGCTTCGTCGAGAACGTTCTCATCGCCGCTCAATTGCGTCAGTTTAGTGAGCAACTCTCGCAGTGCATCGCTTGCAACTGATGCATTGAGAACCTCTGAAATTTCGTCATAAGCCTTGCGCTGTACCGCGTCGAACAATCTGGCCTCGGTGTCCGCATCGATCTCTGCGGCGTCAACAAGCGCGCGAAAAATTCCAACATGGCCAAGCACATGATGAATATCCGGCACCGAAGCTGCCTCGAGCGTGGCATGCATCAGGCAGATCAATTCGATATCGCATTCGACGCCCGCATGTCCATAGAGCTCGGCGCCTACGCGAATTGGGACGCGTGAAGTCAGCAGCCCACGCGGCTTAGTATGCAGAACACTGTCGGCGTAGCAGAGCCGCACGGGGCCTTCGCGGTTGAGGCAGTGCGCATCAATGCGGGCGGCCTGCGGCGTTATATCCGCGCGGATGCCCATCATGCGCCCACTCAGTTGGTCTGTAATCTTGAACGTGTGAAGGTCAAGATCATGTGACGAACCGACCAACAACGAGTCGAGGAATTCGATTAGCGGCGTAATCACCAACTCATAGCCCCAGGATCCGTAGAGATCGAGCAGTTTTCGCCTCAGCGACTCGAGCTTGTGAGCTTCGCGCGGGAGGATTTCCTCCACGCCATCGGGTAGCAGCCAGCGCTTAGCGGTGGTCATATAGTGATAATTCCTTAACTTAAAGAGCGCGAGTATTTTACGCCAGCCGCGCCTATCAATAAACGGAAGAATCACCGAATCTGCGTATCGTCTCGCTGAACGATAGCTCAGAAACCCAAAAGGCCCAGAAACTCTTGAGCTTCTGGGCCTTTTTTACCTCTTGCCTGCCAACTAGTCAGGCTTAAGTAACTATTTCGCTATATCGCCATCTTTCAGGTATTTGAAATAATCACTTTCCGGATCTAGCAGCATTACGTCGCCCTTGTTGCTAAACGTCTGCCGGTAAGAGTTGATGCTACGAGTAAAAGCAAACCACTCTGGGTCCTTCTGATAGGCCTCGGCGTAAATATTGGCGGCCATCGCGTCTCCCTGACCGCGGATTTCCTCGGCATCACGGTAGGCTTCGGCTCGGAAAATCGTCGCTTGACGATCGGCGTCGGCCCGAATGCCTATCGCAAGCTCTTCGCCGCGCGAACGCAGCTCTTGGGCTTCACGATTACGCTCTGTGATCATCCGGTCATAGACCGACGATCGGACGTCGTCAGGTAGATCGATTCGCTTCACCCGCACGTCGATGACTTCTATGCCAATATCGGCTGCCGTGTTCTCATTGAGATCGGCAGTCAGGTCGAGCATAAGTTGATCGCGTTCGCCAGCAACCACTTCTTGGAGGTTGCGTGCGCCGATCTGGTCGCGCAGGCCATCGTTGATGCGCTGCGCAAGCAGACGACCAGCTGTCGCTATTTCGCCGCGAGTCGAGATGTAGAATTGACCTACATCGACAATCCGCCACTTCGCATACGAGTCGACTTCAAGCGCTTTTTGCTCAAGCGTCAAATAACGCTGCCTTGGCGAGTCCTCTGTGAGAATCCGCGCATCGAACTTACGTACGGTGTTTACCAAAGGCATTTTAACGTGCAGACCCGGCTCGATGTCCGCGTTAACGATTTCACCGAATTGCAGCATCACTGCGCGTTCGGTCTGCTTCACTACAAACAGGGAATTGGAGGCAACCGTCACCGCCAACACCAAGATTCCTAACAGTAGAAAATTTCTCATTAGCGTACTCCTCGCGTATTCGTCGGCACGCGGCTGCGATCGATAGAGTTGCTGTTGTTATTCGCCGAAGGCATATACGGCGAGAGCTGCTCGGCTAGCGCACGAAGGTCTTGCGTACTAGACGCGCCACCGAGGCCGCGGCCGTTTTGCTCCATAATCTTGTCGAGAGGTAAGTAGAGCATGTTGTTGCCGCCCTCTACATCGATCATGATTTTAGTGCTTGCCGTCATGACATCTTCGACTGCTTCGATATAAAGACGCTGGCGAGTAACCTCTGGCGCCTTTTGGTATTCAACAAGGAGTTGGTCAAAGCGCGAGGCATTACCTGTCGCCTCTGCAATAACCTCTTCACGGTAGGCGTTAGCCTGCTCGATCTGACGTTGCGATTCACCGCGCGCCTCAGGGATTATCTGATTTGAGTATTGCTGCGCTTGGTTCTGCGCTCGCTGCTCATCTTCTCGGGCACGAATCACGTCGTCGAATGCCGGCCTTACTGCCTGTGGCGGCTGCGCCTGCACAACGTTCACTTGGCTGACGAGAATGCCGGTGTTGTAGTTGTTCATGTAGTCTTGCAAACGCTGCTGAACATCATCAGCCACGCGGTCGCGTCCTGTTGTCAGAATCTGATCCATGAAGTTGCCGCCAACCACGTGACGAATAGCCGACTCGGCTGCGTTGTCCAGACTCCGCTCAGGATCTTGCACCGCGAGCACATACTTAACGGGGTCTTCGATTCGGTATTGAACCGTGACTTCGATATCGATGATGTTTTCATCGGTAGTCAGCATCGCGTTGCTGTCGTATGTCTTGGCATTGAGCTCCGAGATGTTGACCAGTGACACTTCATCAACCATCGGTGGATTCCAATGCAATCCAGGCTGAACCGTCGTGTCGAGCACCTTACCAAAGCGCAGGACGACAGCACGCTCAGCCTGATCGACGATATAGAACCCGCCGAACGCCCAAATCACTGCCGCTACAACCACGAGACCTGCGAGCAAGCCACCGGAGAAGCCGCCGCTGGGGCCAGAGGAGCCGCCGCCTGAGCGCGCGCCGCCGCCACCAAACACGCCGTTAAGCTTTTTGGTTAATGAGCGAATGACCTCATCGATATCGGGAGGGCCTTGTTCTGGCCCTTTACGGCCGCCACCGCCCCAAGGGTCCTTGTCGTTTCCATTGTTGCCGGGTTCGTTCCAAGCCATTGGTTTCTCCATAGCTTTTTATTACGGGATGGACGCGCCACAGGCCCGTCCGGTATTTCTTTCAGTTGATGGTAGCGAATTCGAGACCAATAACCCAGCTTAACCGGACTATTCTGCCCCGCGCCTCACGCCCTCAATAACGACACCACCTAGCAGCTTGATGCGATCGAATTCCTGAAGTGGCATTCGCACGCGCAGAAGGTAGTGGCCATCGTCAGTGATCTCTTCGTTCTCGACATAGTTGGCAGCATACAGTTTACTCCGCAACTTTGCCTCGCTAGGTGCCACACGCAAAAGCTGATCGGACATCTCGCCTGCAAGCAGTTCACTCACCGCCTCTAATAACGTCTCAATGCCCGCTCCGGTTTTAGCCGATACCCACACTCTATAAGGTTTACCGGCACTGTTTCGCTGCAGCTCTGGTTCTCGCCCAGGCAGAAGGTCTATTTTATTAAAGACCTGCAATTGTGGCACTTCTTGCGCGCCGATTTCGCTAAGCACCGATTCGACCTCGCGAATGAATTCCGGATGATAATCATGTGCTGCATCGATTACATGCAGCAGCAAGTCGGCCTGCACCGTCTCTTCGAGCGTCGCACGAAAAGCTTCGACCAATTGATGCGGCAGATGGCTAATAAAACCGACCGTATCGGCCATAATCGCCTGCCCAAAATTCGGCAACTCAACCTTGCGCAACGTCGAATCTAGGGTGGCGAATAGCTGATCTGCCGCATAGGTCTCGGCTTGCGTAAGGCGGTTAAATAAGGACGACTTACCTGCATTGGTATAGCCCACGAGAGAGACGGTGGGCACTTCGGCCCTGCGCCTTGAGCGGCGACCTTGGTCGCGCTGCGTCCGCACCTTAACCAGCGCCTTGTTAATAGATTTGATGCGCTGCGCAATAATGCGTTGGTCCATTTCGAGCTGCGTCTCACCAGCACCGCGCATCCCTATGCCGCCCTTCTGGCGATCGAGGTGAGTCCAGCCGCGCTTTAGTCGACTGCTCATGTGCTGCAGTTGCGCGAGCTCGACCTGCAACTTACCTTCGTAACTGCGAGCGCGCTGCGCGAAGATATCGAGAATCAAACCCGTGCGATCGATAACGCGGCATTTGAGTTCGCGTTCGAGGTTGCGCTCTTGGCTTGGCGAGAGAGAGTGATTAAACAGCACGACTTCGGCTTTATGAGAGGCCACCGCCGCTTGGAGTTCTTCGAGCTTGCCAGAGCCCACAAAATAACTAGGCGAAGGCTGGCGGCGGCTACCGGTAATAATTGCGACCGGCTGCGCGCCTGCAGAAAGTGCGAGTTCTTCGAACTCTACGATGTCATCTGCTTCACGATCATTATCGATCTGCAGGTTAACAAGAAGGGATATCTCTCCCGAGTCGGGGCGATCGAAAAACAATCAAAGTCCTTAGGCCTAAGCCTCGTTGCCGATTTCGTCGCCGTCGATCTCAGCGTCGTCTTCGCCAGAGTTAAGCGCAGGAATCTTGACCATGCGCGCAGGCACGACTGTCGAAATCGCGTGCTTGTAAACCATCTGACTGACGGCGTTCTTTAGCAGAATGACGAATTGATCGAATGACTCAATTTGGCCTTGGAGCTTAATGCCGCTCACAAGGTAGATCGAGACTGGAATCCTTTCCTTGCGCAATACATTCAGGAAGGGGTCTTGCAGTGTTTGTCCTTTAGACATTATTGTTCTCCGTTCGTTCGACAATGCGCTTGCTTCAGCAGCCTTGCATTATTGGATGCTAATTATATGGTGGCAGATACAACAATTTTCAACAGCTTGTGCAAAGAATCGTGAGTGGAGCTAGGCAGCCTATGGAGATCGTCCCAACTGCGTAGCCAAGTAACTTGCCGCTTGGCTAACTGACGCGTGGCGATGATACCCCTATCAACCATCTCCTCATAGCTCAATTCGCCTGCGAGGTGTTGCCACACTTGCTTATAGCCAACGGAACGCATCGAGGGGAGCGAGAGCGAAAGGTCACCCCGCTCGTAAAGCGCACGCACTTCGTCAACTAGCCCATCCTCCAACATCTGAAAAAATCGCGTTTTGATTCTTTCATGCAATACGCCTCGCTCGACCCCTTGGATCGCGCAAAACGTTAAGTCCAGCCCACTTTTATTGCCTTTTAGGCGCTCTGCCGCTTCTTCAGCGTGCAGCGCACTGAGTGTTTTTCCTGAGACACGATATACCTCTAGCGCGCGTTGCAAGCGCTGCGGGTCGTTAGGATGAATCCGCGCGGCAGCCTCAGGGTCGACCTTTTCGAGCTCGGCGTGCACTGCAGCCCATCCCTCGACATGCGCCTGCGCCTCGATTGCAGCGCGCACCTCTGGATCTGATTCTGGCATCGATGCCATCCCATCGCGCAGGAGGCGGAAATACATCATCGTTCCACCCACCAGTAACGGGGTATTGCCGCGCGCTTTTATTTCACCGATTAAGCGAAGCGCGTCGCGGCGAAAGTCGGCGGCAGAATAGGTCTCCGCAGGATCGAGGAAGCTGAGCAGATGGTGAGGCGCGCGAGCGAGGGTGTTAGCATCTGGTTTTCCTGTGCCTATATCCATGCCGCGATAAATCTGCGCCGAGTCGACGCTGATTATTTCGACCGGATGGTGTGCGAACAGCTCGATGGCGAGCGCGGTTTTGCCCGATGCCGTCGGGCCCATCAGGCACACGGCGTCTGGCAGCGTGACAGCTCTAGTACTGCCCATCACTGACCACGCAAAAAAAGCTTATCGAGTTGACTTAAGCTTTGATACACCCAGGTTGGCCGCCCATGATTGCACTGGCCGCTGCGCTCGGTAATTTCCATGTCGCGCAGCAGCGCATTCATTTCTGGCACCGAAAGCTGGCGATTCGCGCGCACAGAACCGTGGCATGCCATCGTCGATAAAAGCTCGTCCTGATGCGCCTGCACCCGTTCACTGCTGCCGTATTCGAGCACATCCGATAACACATCACGCACGAGCTGCTCGACATCGGCATTACGCAAAATAGACGGGATTTGCCGCACAACAAGCGACTCGTCGGCGACGCGTTCGAGGATAAGACCAAGACCCTGAAGCACATGCTGCTGCGACTCGGCGCAATCGGCCTCGGACCTGCTCACTGCAATAGAGATCGGCACAAGCAGCGGCTGCGTTTTGAGCTCTTCGTTTTGACACGCCCTCTTCATGCGTTCATAGGTTATACGCTCGTGCGCTGCGTGCATGTCGACAACAATCAGCCCTTCTTTATTCTGCGCGAGAATGTAAATGCCATGGAGCTGGGCAATGGCAAACCCCAACGGCGGCACCTCTTTGTCGCCATCGATGTCGTTGAGGTCGGCATAGTGCGCAAGCTGATCTCGAACGGCGTTCGGATTGACATAACTACCGCTCGAGCCAAAATTTCCGGCATAGCGAGGCTGGCCTGTCGATTCCGAACCCTCTCCAGCTGAGCCAGAAGCATAGGAGCGCTCGGCCCAGCTCGTCGCCTGCATCGATCCCTGCCCATTTTCTGCTAGCCCAAGGCTGCTTTGCTGCGGCGCGTCAAAACCTTGTTGAAGCCCTGCCCCGGCGTGTGTTTCTGCACCGGGCAATCGATCCTGAGGCTGAATTGCAGCGAGCGCCTTGTGAAGTGAGCTGAATAAAAAATCGTGAACGAGTCGGCTGTCGCGAAAACGCACTTCGTGTTTTGTTGGATGCACATTCACGTCGACGCCTGCAGGGTCCATCTCGAAGTACAAAACATACGCAGGATGACGACCGTGAAAAAGCACATCGCGGTAAGCCTGCTTAACCGCATGCGTGACCAGCTTGTCGCGAATAATACGACCGTTAACGTAAAAATATTGCAGGTCGGCTTGGCTGCGCGAAAAAGTCGGCAGGCTTACCCAACCCCACAGTCGCATGCCCGCCGCCTCGCGCTCAATAAAAACCGAATTCTCAACAAACGCCGGGCCACAAACTAACGCAACGCGTCGCGCTCTTTCGGCTTCGGTGGTCGCGGGTAAGAGTTTATGAATGCCTCGCTGGTTATGGTTAAGCGCAAACATCACATCAAAGCGACTAAGTGCCATTCGCTTCAGGACTTCGTCGATACGTGAAAATTCAGTTTTCTCTGTTTTAAGAAATTTGCGCCGTGCCGGGGTGTTAAAGAACAAGTCGCGAACCTCGACAGTTGTCCCTGCAGGATGCGCAGCTGGCGTTAGCCGCGCTTCCATTTCTTGTCCCTCGGCCTCGACACACCAGGCGGTGTCTTCAATACTGCCTTCGCGCGAGCGCGACGTCATGCTAAGGCGGGAGACCGAGCTGATGCTTGCTAACGCTTCACCCCTGAACCCGAGGCTTGCAATCGACTCTAGGTCATCGAGCTCGACTATTTTACTCGTGGCATGACGGCTCAGCGCGAGCGCAAGATCTTCTTTGTGGATGCCCGCACCGTCATCACGAATGCGCAGCAGTTTAACGCCGCCTTGCTCGACATCTACCTCGAGCCGAGTCGCCCCTGCGTCGAGGCTGTTCTCGAGCAGTTCCTTCACCACCGAAGCGGGACGCTCTACCACCTCACCGGCGGCAATTTGGTTAGCGAGTCGTTGGCTTAGCAGGTTAATGCGATTCATAGAGTCGAGGCCGGCAGTGAGCGTAATTTGGCGGAATAGTAGCGTGTGGTGAGTATACCATTGCCTGCGTTGATTCTGCGCGCACGGACTCGGCGGGCGAATCTAGTCCGGCGAAAAAGACTAGCTAGCTGGGATGCGGAGGACTTGCCCAACCAGAATACGGTCGGCGCGCAGTTCATTTAACCGGCGCAGGTCAGCGAGGCTAACCCGATAGCGAGCGGCAATACCCGACAGTGTCTCCCCGCTCTGGATTTTGTGTTCCCGTGCAGCGGGCTCAACGCCGCCGGGCAGCTTGATCACTTGGCCGATCTGAACGCCATCGCTTTTAAGTGAGTTATGCTTTTTTATCGCAGCCATCGTGGTGCCAAAGCGCTGCGCAATCATCGACAACGAATCTCCGCGCCTCACCGTATAACTGGTGGGTATTACCCCATTTGATTTCTGCCAAGCAACAAGGCTGCCTTCGGGCGGGGCATCATAGAAGTAAGCCATCACTCCTCTGCCGATGCCCTCGGCTAGCTGCTTCTGAAAAGACGAGGTATTGAGACGCTTAGCCTCTTCGGGATTCGTGAGATAGCCTGTTTCAATCAGAATAGACGGGATGTCCGGCGATTTGAGCACCTCGAGCGACGCTTGTTGAACCTTGGTTTTACGCAGCCTTGTAATACCGCCTACTGCGTCGAGGACGCGCGAGCCTGCAATGACGCTCTGCTCCATGCTCCACGCCATTTGCAAAGAAACTAGCGTGAGCGCGACGTCGTCATCCCATGAGCCTAGGCTTAGATCGCTGCCCACTCCGCCAAGCAGATCTGCCGTATTCTCTTTCTGCGCTACTCGCCGCGCATTTTCTCGGTCGGCGCGATCACCCGACAACGCGTAGATCGTTAACCCGCGCGCACGCGACGTCTTATACCAATCGGTGTGCACCGCAACGAACAGATCCGCTCGGCGCTCTCTTGCTATCTCGGGCCGCCGCGACAGCTTTACATAGTAGTCGCCATCGCGAACCATCACCGGCGCATAGCCTGGCATGCGGTCTAAATAGTCGTATAGCGCCCGCGCGATGCGCAAGGTGATGTGCTTCTCTTGCAACTTGCCGTCGTAACCAATGCCCCCAGGGTCTTCGCCGCCGTGGCCAGCAGAAATAGCGACAACGATATCTCTTCTCTCGCCAGACGGGGTGGCCGCGTTTGAGGCCACTCTATTGGTTGCCCTCTCCGGCTTGTCTCGCTCAGACCCGTCTTGCACGGACAAAGCTGTTGCGACTCGTTCATCGCTCGAGTCGTACAGATCGACAACGAGACGATGGCCCTGCTCTGCATTGGGCTCGAGGGTGAAGCTCTTGGGCTGGGTTTTGGTGTTTAGGTCGATAACCACACGCAGCAGACCGCCGTCGCGCGTCGCACTGCGCAGGCCTGTGATGGGGCTGTCTTCAAATTCGATGTCGCCAAGGCGTGTCGCTAAAGAGGAGTCGGCGATGTCGATCACAACCCGTTCTGGAGCGTCGAGGGTAAAGAGCTTGTACTCGACCCCTGCGCTGAGGTCGAACACAAGCCTTGTGTGGTCCGGAGCACGCCAGAGCCTGAGATCGCGAACCTCCGCGGCATAACTCACTGGCGTGGCAGCGGCGGCGCACAGCAAAAGAAGCAACGCGCGACACCTTACTCGCAGCCGCGAGAAACGCGGTCGCACTAGAGCCATAGCATCAATCGGATGCGAAGTGAGCGGTGTCGGTCGAAATGCCATTTACCCTTCCAGACGAGATGAATACACGCGGCCGCCGCAATCGGGCTTTTTACGCGCACAGCAAGGTGCCGTCCTCGATTGTCGGCACTCTCGCCCTATAGAGCGGCAGCTAGCGGCGAATCTTCAGGGTTTCAGATTAGCCGAATAAGGCAGAGAGCATCTCAGAACCACGCTGAGACAGGGCGCTGCAGCGCGCTGTTCTGCCCGCGTCGGTCTCGCTGAGCTCGATTCGTAAATCCGCAGAAGGCGCCCAGCCCGCGCCATGTTCTGCCCACTCTACCAGACAAAGGTTTGGCGATTCGAAGTATTGGTCTGTGCCCAAGTACTCAAATTCCTCTGGGTCGGAAAGCCGATATAGATCAAAGTGGTAAATGTTGCAGTGTGCCAATTCATAAGGTTCGACAAGGGTGTACGTGGGGCTTTTAACCGCCCCTTCGTGGCCATATCCGCGCAAAAATCCTCGGGTTAACGTGGTCTTTCCCGCGCCGAGATCTCCTTGCAGGTGGATAATCCCCCCGACGGTCTCCGCGCCAAGCCCCGCCGCAGGCGCCGTTGCGTGCGCTCTGCGCTGAGTCGATTGAGCGAGTTTATAACCAAAGGCGACGGTGGCTGCCTCATCATCGAGGAATACACTGCGAGTCTCGAACAGCGCGGCGCTGCCGTCGGGACTTGCCTGATTTGAAGACACAGATGAAAGGGTGGTCATGGCGCGCTGCTCTGCCTCGGCTGATCGATAAATAGTAAGAAAGACTAGTTAGGGAGATGAATTGTGAATCGCCAGTCGTATCCAAGCAAGTAGCAGGACGCAGTAAGCGGTGATAAATTCTGCCAGAGCGAGTCGCAATAATCAGGAGAGCCGTGGGCCGACGCCCAACTCTCTACTTGTCGAGGCGCTGTATTAGACGGCGAACCAGTCGGAGAGACGTCTCGAGTTCTTCGATGGGTATGTCTTCCGTATTGCGAATAGCCCAGGGGTCTTGAACCTCGCGCAAGGCGTGATAAGCGCTTTTCCCTTCGTCGGTAAGCAGAACCAGTACCGATCGCTTATGCTTAGGATTTGGCTCATAGGTTATCAGCCCGTCCTGCGCCATCACATCGGTAATGCGTTGCACAGCCTGTCGCGACTGTCCCAGCACACGCGCAATGCCGGGTACCGTGAGGCCTGCCGTAGAGAGGGCAACCACGCCGATTACCTTCCATCGCGCACTTGTCAGTCCAAGGTCTTCCGTCATCGCATCGCCTTCTGCGACGAGCAAGCCGTTGAGGCGAAAAACTGACAACACGAGGTCGAGAAACAGCATTCGCTTTGGAGAATGGCCTACCGTTGAGGCAGCGCCTGCCGAAGGCGCTACCGCCCGAACCGCACCGACTCTCGCTACGAGTGAGTCCATCGATACTCTTCTGCTATCGGGCTCATTTAGTGCCAAGGTAGTGTCTCTTTGTCTAATACCAACGACCGAACCGGTCACTTATCAATCACCCGCGAAAGGCGTTAGTGCGAGAATTCCAATTACACTGTATTGATGGCGTCAGCATGCTGTCATCATCGGGCACAGAGGTCAAGCTGAGGTTGCTGCGACTGCGGCAGCACAGTACTCGATGTTGCTTCGACGCGTTTTTGTGTTCTCAGGATGCATTACGCGAAATCTTGTTGCCTAGACCAAACGAGCTCTTGATTGAGAGCGAGCCTCGGTCACAATAGTGCTCGGGGGTGAAATAAAACGAGGAGTAACAGGAGGGCCTGCCTAGTGGGTAAGCGAGTACATAAGATAGTTGATACCTAACCGGTAGGCAGAGTTTGCGTACCGCGTTGGATAATCGGGATGATAGGTGTGCTCCCATCCATCGCCCATATCCGAATTCCAGTTAATCAAAACCATTACCCGACCCTGATCATCGAGTATCGCGTGATTGCTCGCCGAGTTAATTCCTTGCTCACCGTATTCGTCCGACCGATAGAGGGCGGGAATCATCTGCGGCCCATCGATATCGTAATAGACGTGGAAAATTTCATGATCTGGCGCGAGCTCGACAATTTCTCGATCGGGGAAGAGCTGCGAAAACGCCGCGTAAAAATTATCCCACTGCCGCTGCCCCCAAAAATCGTCGATCAATAGGAATCCGCCGCGCAGAAGGTACTGCCGCAAATTTTCAAGTTCTGCAGGGTTCAAAACGATGCCGCCGCCCTGACCTACCTCGAGCATGTACAAAAACGGATAATCGAAAATTTCTGGGTCGTCGAACTCGAGCACAATCGGCTCGCTCATCACGCGAATATTCGTTAGCCTCGACACACCTCGCAGGAAGTTAGTGTCCGCATCCGGAAAATCGATCGCCCAAGGGCCATCACCAAACCCACCGCGAAAGCCCCCACCACTAAAATAAGTGTCAAATCGAACGCGCACGAAGTTGAATTCTCCGGCCACATCGTCGATGAGTGCCTCGTCATTTTTTGGCAGCGACCCGCGCCCGAAAGATTCTAAGCGCTGAGCATGCGCTAGGCCTGAGCACACTAAAAACACTATTAATGCAGCGCCAAGAGATTTCATTCCTCACCTCGCATTCCTGCGCAGTAGTCTTTATTGGCCAGCGCCGGCGTAAACCATAAATAGTCGTATGCCGGTAACTCAATCGAATCCTCTAGATAATGCTCCGGCTGCGTTCCCCCTTCTGCGACTTCGAGAAACGCGACAGACGCAATGGCCTCGCGTTGTAAACTCGGTTGTGCGCGAAGCAAATAATTCGGAACACCGAGGTC
>Ga0209557_1000324_pt1 | contig 29487 bp, 28 predicted proteins | sample SaaInlV_120m_DNA_4_FD_184672 | JGI IMG/M metagenome (GOLD analysis project Ga0209557, IMG submission 184672) | Marine microbial communities from expanding oxygen minimum zones in the Saanich Inlet - Saanich Inlet SI074_LV_10m_DNA (SPAdes) (version 2) | ecosystem: Environmental > Aquatic > Marine... | reverse complement strand
GTTACGCCACACCCAATATAACAAATCTTGTCAAATGGAGCATCTTTTCGAACTTTAGCCAATGCAATTTCAGGCATCACTGTATGGTTAGAAAAAGTTGAGCACCCCATGTAATGGAGAATTGGTGTGCCATCCATCATGGAAAAACGTGATGTTCCATCAGGCATTACACCGGCACCTTGGGTGCTTCGAATTTTTTGACATAAATTTGTTTTTGGATTTAAACAATATTCACATTCGCGGCATTCAGGAGTATATAATGGAATAACATGATCACCTACTTCAAGGCTTGTAACACCTTCACCAATTTCAATTACAACTCCTGCGCCTTCATGACCTAAAATAGCTGGAAAAGCTCCTTCTGGATCATCACCTGAGCGTGTAAATTCGTCGGTATGACAAATACCTGTTGCTTTCACTTCAATTAAAACTTCACCAAATTTTGGCTGTTCTAAATTTACATCCATGACTTCAAGTGGTTGTCCTGCGGCTAATGCAACTGCTGCACGTGTTATCATGGTTATCCCCCTCGTTATAAAATTAATTATATTACAGGTGATACTGGAATCAATAAAAATCTTTATAAGCTACCTGAAAACTGCATTAAGATTGCAAAAATTACTAATGAAATATTTATATATTTTTTTAATTAGTAGTTTTGAATTTGCTTGGGTGTTATTTCAACACGAGTTTCCCTACCTAAAATATTCATTAAAACCCAAATTCGATTTTTACTATCGATTTGATCAATTGTTGAAATGAATTGTGAAAATGCAGAGTTTATGACCATGACTTCATCACCTCTTTTTATATTTTTTGGGGGTAATAAATTCCCATTTTTATCACAACGATCAATTAATTCATGCATTATCTTTTGTGGAATTATTTGTGGTTTATTGTTTTGTGATAGTAATTTGTAAACCCCAAAAGTAGAATTTATTTTACTCCATCTGTCATGATTTAAAGAAAAATTAACAAATAAATATCCTGGGAAAAGTGGGGTTTTGACAACTATTTTTTTTCCATATCTAGTAAGAACCTTTTCTTCTACAGGAAGAAATGTTCTATAATTTTGGTTTTTTAAATTTTGCTCAGCAATAATGTGATTGTTAGGTTTAAATTGCACAAGGAACCAATTTTTTTCACACATCTTAATAACCTATTATAAATACCTGTTCAAAAATGAACTTAATATCATATAGATACTTGTTCAAAAATGAACAAAGTATCATTTTGCGTTCATGTAATACTAATAATCATTAATGATACATGCTTTAACATAGTTGTAAATAGAGATATTAATTATTTTATGTCTCATTTTGGTATATAAATGTTGACGTAGTTATATTAATAAAGTATCAATATGTTCAATGATGATTATGATTTTGTATTGTTAAATAAAATTATTTTAAGATTCCAAGTATTTGAGATCTTGTGCGGTAGCTATGCCTTTAACTGTAGTTAAGAATATACAATGACCAGTGTATCAAAAAATGCTAAAGATTATAATTATTATCTCATCATGTGTATGATTGATGATGACAAATCATTAACTTATCGAAAAATATCTAAATCAATTTCAGTATCTACAGGCTCTGCATTTAATTTAATGACTGATTTAATCAAAAATGGATGCGTAAATGTTGAAATTTTGGACCAAAAAAAAATTCGACCAAAATACGCATATAATCTTTCAAGTGTTGGTGTCAGGCAAAAGGCTATACTTGCTAGGGTTTTTTTGGATTTAAAGCAGGCTGAATTGGTAGAATTACAAAAAGAATTAATCAAACTGCAAGAAGATGTTGGGTATGTGCCCGAAGATTAGAGTAATACTTGCTTTACATAATATTGTATGGGTTTGCATATAATTTTTTATGATAATGTTAGAATTTTGAAGTTGATTTTATTTTGTAGAAATAAACAAACACAATCACGTGTGGATCATATAATTATTGCAAAAAATAATGTGATAAAATTTATCAATATATATTCTTAAACTCTGGTTTTTTCACTCCAAATATAATGCATATTATTATCACAGTAAACGCAGCTTGGAATGTAGTAAATTTTCGCCGTTCACTCATAGAAGCTTTTATTTCTGATGGGCATACAGTTGTAGTTTTATCACCACCTGATGTTAGCAAAAGTGTTATGAAAGATATAAAACTAATAGGATGTAGATTTTTACCACTTGAAATGGATAGAGAGGGCCTCAACCCTATTAAGAACTTTGCATTAGTAGGTCGCATGAAAAAAATTTTCCGTAAAGAGCGACCAGATGTGATTTTTAGTTACACCATTAAAAATAATATTTTTGGTTCTTTAGCAGCTGCTAAGCTCGGTATTCCTTTTGTTCCAAATATTACAGGTTTAGGAACAGCATTTTTATCTGGTCGATTTTTACAGAAAATTTCAATATATTTATATCGTTATGCATTTCGAAGGAATCATATTATTTTTTTTCAAAACCATGATGATAAAAATTTTTTCTTAGACCACAAAATAATTTCAAACCAACAGGCGCGTTTGTTGCCAGGATCTGGCATTGATTTAAGTCATTTTAAACCAGCTATTTACCCCGGTGATCATGAAGAAACAATTTTTTTGATGATTGCTCGTATAATTCGTGACAAGGGTGTAATGGAATATGTTGAAGTAGCCAAAGAAATTAAATCAAAATATCCCAACGTCCGTTTCCAAATTTTAGGTTCTATAGATACTGCTAATAAAAGTGCTATTGATGCAGAAATAGTTAAATCTTGGGTTAACGAGGGCATAATTGAATATTTAGGAACATCAGATGATGTACGACCACATATATCAAGCTCGCATTGTATCGTTTTACCATCTTACAGGGAGGGTGCGCCACGTACTTTGATTGAAGGGGCGTCTATGGCAAGACCAATTATCGCCAGTGACGTGCCTGGGTGCCGTGAAGTAGTGGAAGACTCAAAAACTGGTTACTTATGCAAAGCTAGAGATAAGAAAGACTTGATGCGGTGTGTTAATGATTTCATGACACTTCAACATGAAGAAAAGGCACTCATGGGGCGTTTGGGGCGAGAGAAAATGGTAAAAAGTTTTGATGATTCTATTGTCAAGAAAGCTTATAGAAAGATACTTGAATTTGATCATGTTTCACAGCCCATTGATAAATAAAAAACCTTATAATCAAACATCAACAGTAAATTATTTTTTATGAAAATCCTTATCACTGGTACAGCTGGGTTTATTGGTTTCCACCTCGCCAAAGCTCTTTTAAAAGAGGGTTATATTGTTCATGGCTATGATGGCATGACTGATTATTATGACGTTACCCTGAAACAAAAACGGCATTCGATACTCCTACAAAATTCAAACTTTACGACCACCGAAGGTATGCTTGAGGATCAGGAACTTCTTGATCACGTAGCGGATGAGTTTTTACCAGACGTAATAGTACACCTCGCAGGACAAGCAGGCGTGCGTTACAGTCTCGAAAATCCACGAGCCTATATAGATGCCAATGTAATTGGGACATTTAACGTCATGGAGGCCGCCCGTCGCTTGGAGGTGAAGCACTTGCTTATGGCTTCCACGAGTTCTGTATATGGGGCAAATACGGAAATGCCATTCATTGAAACTGAGAGGACTGACACTCAGCTTACAGTTTACGCTGCAACCAAGAAGGCAAATGAAAGTATGGCGCACGCATATTCGCATATCCATGACCTGCCAACAACAATGTTTCGCTTCTTCACCGTCTACGGTCCATGGGGTAGACCCGACCTGGCGCTCTACAAATTTGTCGATGCAATTCTAGAAGGGCGCCCAATTGATATTTATAATCATGGCGACATGTATCGAGACTTTACTTATGTTGATGACCTTGTGAATGCCATACGTTTGCTCATTGACGTGGCACCTGTGCGGCCAGCTGATGGTCAGATCACAAAGAATGATAGCCTTTCACCTGTAGCTCCGTTTCGTGTGGTCAACATTGGGAATTCGGACAAGGTGCGTCTTCTTGACTTTGTGGATGCCATTGAGGATTGCCTGGGCCGTAAGGCGGAGCGCAATTACATGGGGATGCAGACAGGCGACGTGCCTGCAACATGGGCGAATGCGGATCTTTTAAAAACCTTGACAGGGTATCGCCCGCAGACGGATTTTCGTGACGGAATTGAAAAATTTGTCACTTGGTTCCGAAGCTACTACGGCAAGTAATTTATGAATATTGATGATAAAGTTATTGCGGTTATCGGCCTCGGATACGTAGGTCTGCCACTTGCTATGGAGTTTGGGCGTGTGAGAGAGGTCATTGGCTATGACATTAGCGCCGAGCGGATAAATGAGTTGCGCGCGGGTGTGGATCGCACGCGTGAACTCGAGCCCGTGGAGCTTGTGTCAGCACAGTATCTGCGCTACACAAGCGAAATCCAAGACTTGAGCGCTGCGAATATTTATATTGTCACGGTTCCGACGCCGATTGACACGAGTAAGCGCCCAGACCTCTCCCCCTTAATTAAGGCATCGATGGCAATTGGCAGCGTTTTGAGCCACGGAGATATCGTCATTTATGAGTCTACAGTATTTCCGGGTGCTACCGAGGAAATCTGCGTGCCGGTCCTCGAGCGTGCTTCAAGTATTAAGTTTAACGTTGACTTTTTCTGTGGATACTCGCCAGAGCGCATAAATCCGGGTGATAAGGAGCATCGCCTGCCCAACATTGTGAAGGTGACGTCTGGGTCTACACCTGAGGTCGCAGATGAGGTTGATGCCCTTTACGCGTCAATCATTACGGCCGGGACGTACCGCGCGCAATCCATCCGCGTGGCAGAGGCGGCCAAGGTCATCGAAAATACCCAGAGGGATTTAAACATTGCACTCGTCAATGAGCTCTCACAAATCTTTGGTAGGATGGGCATCGACACCGAGGATGTCCTGCGCGCAGCGGGCACCAAGTGGAATTTCCTGCCTTTCCGGCCGGGCCTTGTAGGTGGGCACTGCATAGGCGTGGATCCGTACTACCTGACGCATAAGGCCGAGCAAATTGGATATCATCCGCAGGTCATCCTGGCGGGTCGTCAGGTTAATGATGGCATGGGCGCCTATGCCGCGGGTCAATTAGTGAAGGCCGCGTCCCGGGCTGGGCTCCTGAGGGCGGGGATGCGTGTCCTTATCTTGGGGCTTGCCTTCAAGGAGGACTGCCCCGACCTGCGCAACACGCGCGTCGTCGACGTCATCGACGAGCTCCGCAACTATGGAGCCGCAGTGGAGGTGCACGACCCCGAGGCCTCCGCGGATGAGGCGCAAGCGGAGTATGGCATTGACCTCGTGGGTGAGCCGGAAATTGGGGTATATGACGGAGTAATACTTGCGGTGCCACACCGGAAATTTGTGGCGGATGGCGCTTCGCGCCTGAGGTCCTACGGCCGCCCGGGCGCACATATTTTCTATGACCTGAAGAGTGTCTTCGGGCAGGGCGAGAGTGACCTGAGGCTGTGAGCGTCGACGTGGTGTACCGGGTCACGATCGCCAAGCAGCACCTTGCGGATGCGCTTGGCGTATCAAGTAGCCTGCTGCACATCCCCGCGGGATTGTTGCTGCTCCTTGCTTTCGGGCTAGGCTTTTGCGGGAGCGTGCGCCGCTGGCCCCTGTCGCTGGCGGGCGTCTGCGCCATTCAGGTTGCGAATGAAATTCTGGACGCGGTCCAGTGGGTGCGCTGGACTGGGGAGGTTAACTGGGCCGAGGCCGCGCGGGACGCCGCCCTGACGCTGTGCACCCCTGTCATGGTGGTTGTGGCACTGGAATTGCGGCGCGGGCGCATTGGGCCCAAGGGAGAGTTCTAATCGTGGTCAATTCTGTGACTTACCGGGCGTTTGGGGCGATGTTTTACGTTATCGCGCATTTAGAGGCTGAGGCTCTTAGTTTCAGGTAAAAACAATTGGGCGTCTGGTGTAATATAACACATTATAAATCAGAGCGGACGGCGCTTAGTGTTGGCTCCAGGCGCACCCAAAACCCCAGTAATCCCATGCGCCATGCAAGTCGATATTACGCACGAAGGACAGACACTGATTTGGTATGATTTCAAAGGACAGCTCGTATATGCAATAGGCACTTCAAACAACGCGCTGCACCTGCCGCTTGGACATTTGGCCCCGCCCTGGGCACTCCTGCCCGTCGTGGCCTTGCAGGGCGTCAATGAGTTTCTGGATGCGCGTGACTGTTGGTATTGGACCGGGACAGTCCGCTGGTCTGAGGCCTGGACTGATACGCTCGCGACTTTGGCGCTTCCAACCGCGAACGTCCTGAATTTCCGGCGGCCTCTCGTCGAGGCGATGATTGCCGATGGACACAGCGTCAAGACAAATGCCCCAGATCCTGCCTGGACTTTTTCGCCACAATTAGAAAGCGCGCAATGACATTTATTACTAAGGCAGTCTTTCCCGTCGCGGGGCTTGGCACCCGGTTCCTACCCGCCACAAAGGCGATGCCGAAGGAGCTGCTGCCAATCATCGACAAGCCGATCATCCAGTATGCCGTTGAAGAAGCGATAGCGGCGGGCATTACAGAGCTCGTCTTCGTGACGGGCCGAACCAAACGGGCAATCGAGGACCATTTCGACACGAACCCTGAGCTGGAGCGGGAATTACATGAAAAGGGCAAGGACGACCTTGCCGCTGCGATCCATGGCATTATTCCCGATCACGTGAATTGCATTTTTATCCGCCAGCCCTGCGCCTTGGGATTGGGGCACGCCGTGCTCTGCGCAGCGCCCGTGATCGGTCGCAACCCTTTCGCGGTACTGCTGGCAGACGATGTCGTAAAGGGCACCCCTTCACCCACAGCAGAGCTCACCGCCAAGTTTGAACGGACCGGCTGTACGCAGCTTTCAGTGATGGAGGTCAACCAATCCGAAGTCTCAAGATACGGCATCATTCATCCAGGCGACACCCCAGGCCTGGTTGCGGGTCTTGTTGAAAAACCAAGCGTGGAAGAGGCCCCATCGCGCCTAGCCTCCATCGGGCGTTACGTGCTGGAGCCTGAGATCCTCGACATCTTGGCCGAGACTCCGCCCGGCGCTGGCGGAGAAATCCAGCTGGCCGATGCGATCAACACACGAGCCGGTCAGGGACACGTGAACGCCGTCCCCCTGTCGGGGGCGCGTTACGATTGCGGATCGAAGTTTGGCTATCTGGAGGCCATCGTCGATTTTGCGCTTGATCACCCGGACTACGGTCTGGATTTCGGTGCGCTGATTGCGCAGCGGGCGCGCGGTCAGGCGGCGTGAGTAAGGCGGTGTTGCGAATTGTATCGGAAGAGGACGTCTGGACTTACACAGATATCATATTAAAATATGTGCATTATTTTAATATGATTATAGCACTTTTACTTGGCCCAACAAGCTTATGGTCCTCAACTTCCCAACGCACTTCTGAGCAACTTGATAAACCTTTCGCATTCAACAGAATTCCCGTGACCTGCCAAGCGCGGTATAGCAGAGATGGGACCAAGGAATGAACAAGAAGGCAGCAGTCGAAGCGCCTGAGGGCAATGTTTGTTTGCTGAAACGCGAACGGCAACGTAAGCTTCTCCTGCTTGAGGTCGGCCGTGCCGTAGCGGCTCTCCTCGTGGTTCTGCACCACGCCGATCAGGCGACAGCGCACTTCTCCAACGTCGCGCGGGAGCAGATATTCATGTGGGGTCAGTACGGCGTCGATTTCTTTTTCGTTTTGAGCGGATTTATAATCTACTACAGCCACAGAGATGACCCGCGCGGCATCGCCCCTGCGAAGGTCTACCTCTTCAAGAGGCTGTCGCGCGTCTTTGTACCCTATCTGCCCATCGCCTTTGCCTGGATGGGAATGCTCCTTATTTTCCAGGAGAGGCCGATCGAGGATCAAGCTTGGGGTTTTTGGGCAACCCTCACGCTCCTTCCGATGGAAAAAATTTCAACTTTAACGGTGGCGTGGACGCTGACCTATGAGTTGATGTTCTACGGCCTCTTCTTGCTTACCTATGTCTCGGTATGGATCTTTGCAGCTGCGAGCCTCGCATGGGGATGTGCCCTTCTGCTGGTTGTGTTCGCGGTTCTCGGTCAGGGGGATGGACCCCTCTCATACGCATTGTCGAACCCGATTGTGATTGAGTTCTTTTGTGGCGTCTTGGCAGCTCACGCCTTCATGAAAATCGATCCGAGAATGAGGGGCTGGATATTGGTCACGGGATGCCTTGGCCTTTTGGTGGTGATTGTAACTTGGGCAGGACAGAGAGCTCAACTTGGTCCGCCCCTCGCCCTGATCGTGCTTGGCTGTGCGATGTATCACCCGACCATGGGAAACCGAGCGCTGTCCTTCGCCGTCTTCCTTGGCGCTGCTTCTTACGCCATCTACCTTGTACACAGCCCCGTGATTTCGGTTGTGGCGGAAGCTCTTCAGCCGTTCGGAGGCCGCGCGTTCGTGTTTCTGACTTGCGTGTCGCTGGGGGTTGGAGTCGGAATGGCCTACCACGTCTTCTTCGAGAGACCTGTGATGCGCTGGCTGCGTCAGTACCGACCACAAGAATGATGTCTTTCAGCTAATATTTTAGTTTTGAAACAACAAATTGCAGGTGATCTTATTCTATAAGAAAGACCGACACTGACTTGATATGATTTCAAAGATCAAGTTTTGGTTGCGATAAGCACTTTAACTGACGCGCTGCACGTGCCGCTATGTATGGGGCAAGTGCAGCGTAGTATTTTGTTTGAAACACATGCTGATTAATAGTGACAAAATTTTTTATGGAAATAGCGAGCTGACATGATTAATCTGTCGACATTGAAAAAAGCATGGGCGCTTCTGAGCGCTCGCGAGAAACGCAATGCCTGGGTCGTTCTGTCCATTATGGTGGTCTCGGCACTGTCTTCGGCCACTATGGTGGGCTCGATCATGCCCTTCCTTGCCGTATTGGCGGACACCTCTCACATCGAGACGACGCCTGCGCTAGCTTGGGCTTATAGCTATTTTGGCTTCGATTCAGTATATTATTTCCTTGTCGCGTTGGGTGTAGCCTCTTTCGTTATGATCGTATTGGCTAGCCTTATCCAGATCATCAAGACTTGGGCTGTAGCACGGTACTCAATGATGAGGGCGCACGTAATCAGCTATCGTCTTCTGTCATGTTATCTATCTCAGCCCTATACCTTCTTTCTGAACCGTCATTCAGGTGACATGGGGCCGCGCGTGCTGGTAGAGGTGGCGCAGGCCGTCTCGCGCTTCCTGCGCCCGGTAGCCGATCTGGTGGCGGCCAGCCTGACGACAGTGGCGATTGTCGGGCTTCTGCTTTGGGTGAACACTCTTATCGCCCTGGCCGCCTTCGCACTTTTGGGCGGAACCTATATAATGATCTATTTATTCACGCGGCGCCTGCTCAATCGCTTCGGCTGGGTCCGCGTGAATTCCAATCGCCTGCGCCACCGCTTTGCTAATGAAGCCCTGACTGGGATCAAGGATATAAAACTGGTTGGCAGGGAAAGGGCTTATCTCGACCGGTTTGAAATTCCATCATCGCGAATGGCGGGCAACGAGGTCAGGATCGATGTACTTTCTCAGGTGCCACAATTAGCACTACAAGCCCTAGCCCTTGGCGGTGTCATCTTGCTGTGTGTATTCTTAATTGACCAAGAAGCATTGTCCTCAGAGGCTGGAATTGGCGCGTTGTTACCCATCTTGGGGGTCTTTGCTTTTGCTGGGCAGCGCCTTTTGCCGGAGTTTTCGAAACTCTATGGTGCCCTTGCCCAGATGCAGGTTGGAGCGGCCTCTGTGGATGTGGTCTATGACGACCTGATTGTACGCGGACGAGAGGGCGGCCAGTTGCCCAGCACACCGCCCGCTGCTCTTGGGTTGAGGGCAACGCTCGTGCTTGATGGGGTTTGCTATACCTATCCCAGCTCCGAAAGGGGGGGGCTGCGCGATATCTCACTGTCGATCCGGGCAGGCGAGAGAATTGGCGTCGTCGGTACCACGGGGGCAGGCAAGACGACGCTGGCCGATATTATCCTAGGCTTGCTTGAGCCTGGGCAGGGTAGGCTCGTGGTCGATCAGATCCCAATCGGCTTGGAAAATCATCGCGCTTGGATGCAGAGTGTTGGCTATGTGCCGCAGGATATTTTTCTGACGGATGCGCCTGTGGCCGAGAATATTGCCCTTGGCGTAGCAGCCGCGGAAATCGATACGGATCGACTGCACCATGCGGCCCAGGCCGCTCGGATCGACCAGTTCATCACTGATGAATTGCCGGAAGGCTATCAGACCCACGTCGGCGAACGCGGAGTGCGTCTATCGGGCGGGCAGCGCCAGCGGATCGGGATCGCGCGCGCTCTCTATCACGACGCTGATCTGATCATTTTTGATGAAGCCACGAGTGCGCTCGACAACCTCACCGAAAAGGATGTGATGGAGGCTATCGACGCCCTGCCCGGTGACAAGACTGTGTTGATGATTGCGCACAGGCTGAGCACAGTGAAGCACTGCGACCGGATCATCGTCCTGGACCGAGGTGAATTGGTGGGCTGTGACAACTGGGATGCGCTGATGGCGGGAAATGATGTGTTCCAGCGGATTACGCAACAGGGCGAAGCGGCATGAGAGCAGCTGGGCATGTTAAAAAAAAATCGGGCCTACACGCCCTGTAGTACTTAGAAAAGAGCAATATGATGAGCTATTCCCGCCTTGACTGGACCGAAATTTCGCTGACCAGAAACGCCATCCAGCGAGCTTACGAACCTTTACAGATATATTTTTTCACTCAATTGGCGGATTGGATGGAGTGCCGCAGTTTCTGTGATGTCGGTGCGAACATCGGCTCTTTCTCAGTGGCCATGGCGCAATTGCAAAAACTCGAGCGCATTCACTCTTTTGAACCGATGCCAACCTTGCACAAGGAACTTGCGAAAAATGTTGGAAAGAATGATCCCTCTGGCAAAATTATGCTGCACGAGGTTGCAATTTCTGAAAATACGGGTTCTGTAGACTTCGCGGTCTTCGGCAACTACTCGGGGGCGAATGGGGTCGCAACGTCTCTGATCCATGATCACGTCGGTATTGATCGAAAGATCACTGTTCCTGCCAGTACCCTTGATGACGTGCTTCAAAATGTAGGGGCTTTGCCAGATGGCCCCTGTTTCATAAAGATCGATGTAGAAGGGCATGAATTATCCGTTCTGAAAGGGGCGTCAGCGCTCTTGGAGGCACCCTGCGTGCTTCAAATCGAAGTCTATAACCCCCACCACGCCGGGAGCGAGGCGATCAATACCTTCCTAAGCGCGTCAGGCTACCGCCGATTCTGGCAGATTGGTGCTGACCAGTATTATGCAAAAACGGATATGTGCCCGTCGGACGCGCAACTTCTGGAAGTGGTGTCGCGTGCCCATACTGCCATGATCGAGGATTTCCAAGCGATCGGCATCTCAGGCCATGGTCAGGATGATAGTCATGGTGACGGCGCGATTACCCGCCGCTTTGGGGTAGTCCAGATACGTGTGTTCAATCCGGTGTCGCATTGGTTGCGGTGGATCCTGCGTCGTGGTTGATCCTAAGGCCAAGACACTTCTCGCTTTTATGATGGATCACCGAGACGGTCAGCGCAGATTAATAAAGGAAAAGGAATAATCAAATGGGTTTTGTCGCGAATAATGTTATGAATTTCATGTTTGGCTCTGTACGTCGCATATGCAGGCTCGCCGCCAGACTTGTCCGGGGCAAGGGGAAGAAATTCCAGAGCGCTGACTATTGGGAAGCGCGCTATCGCGATGGGGGGACGTCCGGTTCGGGGTCCTATGGGCGGCTAGCGAAATGGAAAGCACAGGTTTTGAACGACTTTGTAAGCAAGCACGCAATCACGCGGGTCCTCGAACTTGGAAGCGGCGATGGCAATCAGCTGTCCTTGGCGAATTACAGCGGTTATGTTGGATTTGACGTGTCGGAAATGGCCGTGACGCAGTGTAGGAAACGGTTCGCAGACCGGGACTGGAGCTTTAATGTCTATTCCCCGGAAAACGTTCATCGTTTGGGAATGAGTTATGATCCCAAACTAGTCATGTCGCTGGATGTGATTTTTCACCTTATCGAAGATCAGGTCTTCGATGATTACATGCGATCTCTGTTTTCCATGAATCCGGAATATGTCGTGATTTACTCAAGCAATGGCAATTTTTCGGTCCAGAACGTACATGTCAGAAACTGGACATTCACCGACTGGATCGCACAGAACGTACCGGAATGGATCCTGATTGAGAAGATCGAAAACCCATACCCTTGGGATGCCGCAAATCAGGATGAGACATCATTCGCCGACTTTTATATATTTAGGAAATCTGACCTGAATCCATCGGATAGACCGACCACATGACCATTTTACACGTAGCCAATTGGTATCCAAACCCCTGGGATAGTATCGAAGGTAACTTTGTGCGCGACCAAATCCGAGTCTTTGACAAGGATTTTCCAGCCCGAACAGTCGTGGTGCAGGTACGCCCTGCGCTTGGCCGCATGCCGCGACTGACACGTAGAGTGTTGGAAGATGGTGCGCGCGGTTATTTCTTGTTGGGCTGGGCCCGGCCCGGCAAGATCATGGAACTTCTGTCCACCCTGTTGCTGGTGGGTGTGTTGCTGCGCGAACGGGCCTGGCGATTTGACGCGCTGCATTTTCATATCGCCTATCCGCTTCTGATGCACTCCCGGTTCTGGCGTTGGATGTTCCGTAAGCCCATCATCATTACCGAGCATTGGACGGCTTATCACTACAACTTCTATCTGCCCGCTGAATCAAGTGCACTCGCAATCATGCGCCGGCCCTTCGAACAAGGCTATCCAGTCTTTGCCGTGTCCGAGGCGCTTCTGAACGATATCAAAGCCTTCGCGCAAACAGAGGATTTTAAAGGCTTCGTGCTGCCCAATGTCGTGCCCCTGCATGGCAGTGGAGCCAGGGCCTTGCGGCCGAAGGGGGGGACCCCGACCTTTTTTGCTGTAAATCGCTGGCGAAAAATCAAGAATCCCATGCCCATGCTCGAAAGTTTGAACAAGGCTGCTTTGTCTGGGCAACAGTTCAAACTTGTAATCGGTGGATTTGGGGACATGATTGCGGCCATGACCACCTTCGTTGAAAGTTCTGCCTTGCAAGATCGAACTGTTTTTCTTGGCAAGCTGAGCAAATCAGAAATTGCCACCCAACTGGCACAAAGCGACGGTTATCTATTTTCATCCAATTATGAGACCTTTTCGGTGGCTTGCGCCGAAGCCCTTGGGGCAGGAGTCCCCCTGATTGGACCATATCTTCCATGCGTTGCGGAATATGCAGGTGCGCGGGATTGGGTACAGGTCGACCCCGTCGACCCAGATGGCTGGATGAACGCATTCGAAGACTTTCTGCACAAGTGGGAGACGGATACATGGGACCGCACTGCAATTGCGGAACGTGCATCGACGCAGTTCGCAGAATCAGTTTTGCGCGCTCGCTACCGCGCTGCGATGGGATTGCTCGGATTTAAACCATCATTATGACCTTCACATTTAAGACCTCACGCCTCGGACTAGCCCCCTTTGAGGGTCCCGGAACAATCAAAGGGCAGGAGTGAGCACGATCCTTCTGATATCTCCTGAACCGTGGGACGGGCACTTCGTTAGCAAGCACCATTATGCGCGCGAACTGGCGCGGCGCGGGCATAATGTGCTGTTTTATGGCCCCCCAGACGCTACCGGGCCGATGCGGTTGGTGGCTGTGGCCGACCAGCCGGGCAGCCTACGCGTGTTGCATGCCCCGATTGTTGCTCCTGGCCTGCGCTTTCTGCCTCGCTCCCTGCGGCGGACCCTGGAAGCACGCTGGTTGAGGCAAGTGGAACAGATCGTGGGCCACCCCATTGAAGTGGTCTGGAGTTTTGAGAATTCACGCTTCTTTGACATGGGCTTCGCGGGCGGACGGTTGAAGATCTATCAGCAAGTGGACCTGAACCAAGACTTTCATCCAGCCAGGGCCGCGGCTACGGCTGACCTGGCGATCGCCAATGACGCACCCATCGAACAGCGGCTTGCGCCAGTCGCGCGCCACTTGATCCGCATCACCCATGGCTATGCCGGACACGACATGATCGACTCTGTGCCTGATGAGCTGGAGCCCGATTTCGCGTGTGCACCCGTCAATGCCGTCTTGATCGGGAATTTGGATATTGCTTATTTAGATGTGCCGCTTCTAACACAACTGGTCGCGGATCATCTGGGCACACGGTTCCATTTTGTAGGTAACTATACACGGGGGCAAGGGCTGCATGGCGCAGTGGGCCAGGCTCACAATACGCGTTTTTGGGGGCGCCAGTCTGCCCATGCGCTGCCTGCCTTTCTGTCCTGCGCTGATGTGCTTTTGCTGACCTATCTGGCTGGGCAGCACCTGGACCAACTCGCTAATCCACACAAGATGATGGAATATCTGGCCGCTGGACGCTGTGTACTGGCGACACGCACGCTGGAGTATGACGACCGGCCCGATCTGATAGAAACTGCCTGTGACTCGGTTGACTATACTCGCCGCTTTGCCGCGATCGTGGCCAATCCTTCCGCGTGGAATCGCCCCGAACAGATTGTTCGGCGGCAGGACTTTGCCCGCGACAACACTTATTCGCGCCAAGTTGACCGTATTGCACAGGCGATTGGCTCCCGTGGCCGACTTGTTTCCTAATTGAAAGCTCCCGATGTCCCAGAAAACCCCCATCATCATCTTCCTGTACAACCGACTGTTCGACCCCTTGATCCAAGGGAATTTTTGGCTTTACATCAAGGACTACCTGGCAGATTCTGATTCCCCAGTACGGTTTCATGTCATCACCTTTGAAGACCCGCGCCACCCCTTGACTGACGCCCAAAACGCTCTTGTTGCGCGGTGGCAGGCACAGGGGCTCGAATGGACTGCGCTGACCTGGCATCCAGGCATGGGGCTAATGCAGAAGTTCCGTGATGTTCTGTCAGGTTTTGCCGCAGTTGCCCGGTTGCGGGTTAAGGGTCAGCGACATATCGTAACGCTTGGCTCGGTTGCCGGATCGTTCGCATATATGTGCGCGCTGCCCCTGCGAATGCGCCTGTTCCTGTATCAGTATGAACCTCATAGTGAAGTCTCGCGCGATGCCGGTGCCTGGAGCGAAAGCAGCCGCCAATTCCGGCTTGCTCGCTATTTCGAGCGCAAATCGGCAGAATACGCGCATGTTATCGCCTCCGGCACGCGCTTTATGGGCGAGCGTCTGAAAGATGAGTGGCGCGTGCGGGCAGAATTCTTCCGGGTGCCGACGGTCGTGAATGAAGACAAGTTCAACTATGATCCCGTGGTGGCGGCACAGGTCCGCGCAGAGTTGGGGCTCACGCCCGACCAGCCGGTCCTGTTCTATACCGGTAAGTTCGGCGGGCTATATTACGATGTCGAGATAGCGCAGGCTTTTAGCTGGCTGCGCGAATATGAACCCCGGCTGCACCTTCTGATTGTCACTCCCAATGAGGATGAGTATGTACATCGGCTGTTTGCACGCGCGGGCATCGACTCGGCGCATTATTCTGTCTGCCATTCCAGCTATGAAGAGATCGAGCGCTATTATTATGCGGGCGATTTGGGATTGATCACTATTCCCCCCGGTCCTGGGCAAAAATTCCGCTCTAGCATCAAGGTGGGCGAATATCTCTGCTCTGGAATGCCATTCCTGACGCCCACGGGCGTATCCGAGGATTACTTACATGCGCGCGAGCAGGATGTGGGCGTGGTGGTAACGGATTACAGCGAGGCCGCGATCCGCGAGGCCTGGCCAGAAGTCAAACGCTACCTGGACATGGATCGTGCCTCACGGCGCGCGCAATGCCGGAAATTTGGCATCTCTTATCGGGGATTTTTATCCCTCAACCCAGTATTTCGCGCGGCTATTAACGCCTTGCGCACAAGATAAGGAACAAGAGCATGAAACAGGTAATGGTGACAGGGGGCGTTGGATCTGTCGGGCGCGCCGTGATCGAACGGCTGCTGACTACTCGCCCCGAAATCGAGCGGATCGTGATCTATTCGCGGGACGAACACAAACAGGGGGATTTAGCGCAGGATCTGGCTACCTATGCAGGCTCGCTGGATTTCATCATTGGTGATGTGAAGGACCGCGATCATCTGCGCCGCAGCCTCCGCGGCGTCGACACGGTTGTGCACACTGCGGCCATGCGTCTGGTCCCCCATGCCGAGGCCAACCCAGAGGAATGCCTACGTACTAATGTTGAGGGAGCCATGAACTTGGCCGCTGCCGTCAGTGACAGCCAAGTGCGCAAGGTGGTAGCCATTTCCAGTGACAAGGCCGTTGCACCAAGCACGATTTACGGGGCCAGCAAATTCGCAATGGAGCGTGTCTTTCTGAATGCTGATAAGAACACGGATGCCCGTTTTTCGCTGGTGCGCTATGCCAATATCCTTAACAGCCGCTCTTCGGTAGCGCCGCTTTTTCTCAAACAGCGCGAAACGGGGGTACTGACGATCACGGATCCGCAGATGTCACGCTTCTCGATTACAATGGACGAAGGAGTGGACCTGATCATGTTCGCTCTGGACCAAGGCTGGGGAGGTGAATTAATCTGTCCGATCTCGCCCTCGTATCGAGTGGAGGACATGGCACGGGCCATCGGACCGGATGCCGAGCACCGCATCCTCGGGGCACGTCCCGGAGAAAAACTGCACGAGGCGATGTTCTCGATGACTGAGGCACCCTTTGTGGCACAGCGCGGCAAGCATTACATTGTCACACCTACAAACGGACGCTGGACATTGGCGCAGTATTGCGCCGACATCCCTGATGCGACCCCGCTTGAGATGCTTTTTGAATACGATTCCGGCAGCAATGACGCGTGGATGAGTATTGAGGACATCCAAGCATTGGTAACCCGGGTCTTCGGGGTGGCCTGTGGCCATGAAAAAACTGCACCAGATGATCGTTCAGTCCAAACCGAAAGGCCTGTGCAATGAATGCTATTCTGAGTCCCATTCGCAAAATACTGCAGCCCTTAGGGATAGCGATTACCCGTCCAGAAACCATTGAGGGGCTGGTTCTCGAACAGCAAGAGCTTGCTCGGATGAGGAGTTTCCACGATTTTCTGGCTGCACTGACGCCTGCTGCCATGACGTCAGCACTCAGGATGTTTCCCGCATCGAAGGGAGAGAACTTTCAGGACATCTTTGCCATGTTGGTCTTGGAAGAGCGTCGAAATGGTTTTTTTGTTGAGTTTGGTGCGACCAATGGAGTGAAGGGCAGCAACAGTTACCTGATGGAAAAGACATTCGACTGGGCTGGCATATTGGCTGAACCTGCGCGCTGTTGGCATGCTGCACTACAAAGCAATCGCAGTGCCACGATCAGTCATAAATGTGTTTGGCGCGAGACTGGAGAAACGCTTCCATTCCGCGAGGCGCACGATGCAGGTTTCTCTACCCTGGATTTTTTGGCCGCAAAGGACCGGCATGCAGCGCGCAGAGTTTCTGCAAAATTATATGATGTTGAAACAATTACACTTTCTCAACTTTTGACCGAACATGATGCGCCAACAGTGATTGACTACATGAGTATTGACACTGAAGGCAGTGAATTCGATATCCTTGAGAATTTTGATTTTGACCGCTTTAGACCTCTGATTCTGACGGTCGAACACAACTATCGCCCAGAACGCGAAAAGATGATCGCCTTGATGACAGCGCAGGGCTACGTGCGTGCGCCGGTACTAATTTCAGCCTATGATGACTGGTTCGTTTGCGCGACGCTGGCGGATAGATTGCGGGATGTTTTCATTCAGGATGACCGTCAGAATGTCTGAGCGTAGCCCAGATTCGTCCATCGTGCAGTCGGTGCATGTGCATCCCAAACGCATTCCCGGACTGATTAGGATCGTCCGGCATATGCGCGCGCTCTTGCACACCTGGGTGATTGCCGTGATCACTCGCGCCATGGTATGGGGCACAAAGAGGCGTGCAGGCCGTCTGTTGGTGTTTGAAGCACTACCCGAACGGCTGGCGCTGGCGCTGCATCCGCAAGAATCCTATGTGGTGAATGCCTCGGACAAGGTCATCGGGCGCAGCATCTATGTGAACGGGCAGTTCGATTTTCAAAAATTCGAAACGGCCTGCCATTTAATCCAAATGCATGCCGGTCTTGAGCAAGAAGCCATTTTGATTGATGCAGGGGCCAATATCGGATCGATCTGCATTCCAGCAGTCAAACGTGGGCTTGTTGCGCGCGCCATCGCCTTTGAACTGGATCCTGAAAATGTTCGGCTTTTGCGGATAAATGCCATTCTGAACGGGGTCGATGATCGGATCGAAATTCTCAACACCGCAGTGGGTGCGGCACCGGGTCAGGTGTCAATTCAGCATAGCCCTTCGAATTTCGGGGATCACCGCGTTCAGGTTGTGGATCGGGGGCGTGCTTTGGCCGCGGACATGTCCATCGCCATGGTCGATCTTGACAGCATTGCGGATGATCTGGACCTGTCACGCACCATTCTTTGGATGGATATTCAGGGATTTGAGGCCTTTGCCTTGCAAGGGGCTCAGCGCTACGTCTCAGTGGGCGTGCCTTTGATAGCCGAATTTTCGCGGGAAGAATTGGAGAGCACCGGATCATTCGACACCTTCCTGTCGCTAATAGTGGCATCTGGATACGCGGTATTTTTTGACCTGAACGCCCCGCAGCCCACGGCTGTGCCAGTCAATCGAAAAACCTTACTAGCTCTGTCTGACAGGTTGGTGAAGCAAAATACGTTCACGGATTTGCTTTTTCTGCCAGCCTCAACCGCATGAGAATGTCCTCGCATTTTATCCCGAACAGCGTTTCGAAAAAACCCATGAAGATTATCTCTCTAACAGCAATCCCCAGCCGTTTCGAAGGGCTTGGCGCAACTCTGGAATCGCTCCTTGAGCAAGAAGCAGATCAGGTACGACTAAATATCCCAACGGCCTATCGCCGCTTCCCCGATTGGGACGGTACCTTGCCGTCGGTGCCTGCGGGCGTATCGATCATCCGCTGCGAGACTGATTTTGGGCCGGCGACAAAGATCTTGCCCGCCGCGAAGGCGTTTCGCGGGCAGGATGTTCAGATACTGTTTTGCGACGATGACTGCATAGTGCCGCGCGGTTGGGCGGATCGGTTGTTCAAGATCCAGGCTCGCCGTCCTAATCAGGCCGTAGCAGTTTATGTTAGAGCGTCCTACCTAGCCGACACGTCTCTGCCACAGGGGCGTCAGGCATGGCAGGTACCCATAACCTACGATCTGCCTTATCGGATGTCGCGGTTGGCGCAGAAACTATTCGGAACCCAGACAGCCTATCACCGGCCGTTTCTGATCCCTGGCTATGGCGATGTGTTCTTCGGTGCGGGCGGGGTTGTAGTGCGTCCAGAGTTCTTCGACGATCAGGCTTGGGACATCCCACAGATTGCCTGGCTGGTCGACGATGTCTGGCTGTCAGCAATGCTGGCTCGCAAGGGTATTCGCATCTATTGCCCCTGGCGCGCGGCCCTGCCCAAGGCGCAAGACACCTCGGAGCAGGATGCGCTCCTTGCGCTGACCTTTCAGGGCAAGGACCGACAAGAGCTCAACCGCGCAGCTGCGCAATACTGCCGCGATAGCTTTGGTATCTGGCGATGACTTCACTCGCGGACCGTTCACCGCATTCCGCAAGGCGGATAAAAGTATTGCTGGTATTCTTGGCATTTCCACCCAAACAGGACGCGGAAATGCTGCAAGAAGCCGATCTCGGCAAATACATCTCAGCCCTAGCCCAGATCAGCCTGCTCGTCGTTACAAGTCCGCCCCCCGGCCTATCTGCCTTGTACAATAGCTTTACGCGACCACCCGTGAGAAATACTGAAATATGATTTCGATCATCACCCCCGCGTATAATGCCGAACGTTGGATTGGGCGAGCGATTGCATCTGTGCAGAAGCAGACACGCACCGATTGGGAATTAATCATTGTCGATGATGGTAGCAATGACGAGACGCGGAGGATTGCGGAAGCATTTCGCGATTCTAGAATCAAAGTGCTGCACCAAGAAAATGCAGGTGTAAGCGCAGCTCGAAACACAGGACTTGATGTTGCATGCGGCGAATACGTTACATTCCTAGATGCGGACGATACTCTACCTAGCAATGCGCTTGAGATATGCGCCAGTGTACTCGATAGAGAGCCGGCGACAGACATCGTACGGGGAGTAGTTCGTTTGGTCCATGACGCGCAGGAAGATCGCCTTCTTCTCCCAGACCTCCAGCGGGGACCTTTGCTTGAGCGACTTGTACAACTGCAAGAGGGAGTGTTCGTTAATCCAAGCTTTATGCTACGCTTTGAAAAAATAGGAACACACCGTTTTCAGACTGGGCTGAGCCACTGCGAAGACCTAATCTTCTTTATTGATCTCGCTCATGATGCAAATCTCCATTATGCGGGTGTGCCAAGTGTCGCGTACGAGTACCGTGTAACCGTTGGATCAGCTATGTCGAACCTCGATGGGATTGAGGCAGGATATCTTGAACTGTTGCGCCACGTTGGTGGCTTGAAGCGCATCTCGGAACAAAGTCGCGGCTATTTGCACCGGAGAGTGGCGCGCATTCTGTTTCGCTCTTGGCTTCGGCGAGGCAAGCTCTTTCGTGCGCTGCGCTCGCGATTTCTTGTTGCGCAGGCCGTTAAGATTAAAGATTTCGTTTAAATAAACTAGTCGGGGTGGAGTGTGATTGCTCTTAAATCTTGGCCGATACATTGGCATTATGGCTGGTAAAATCGATCTAGTTTCAGGGCAGTTACCGCTTTCATTGCGACCGTCGCCAAGCCTTATGGTCAAAGCCAAATTTATCAAATGCCTGATAACATGTACAATCGCGACTTTCGTAATTATGCCCCTGGAAAACTTTAGAGTTATTTTGTGAAGCTTCTGATCCTCAGTCGATATGATCGTCAGGGCGCCTCTAGTCGCGTTAGGTTCATGCAGTACCTCCCATATCTTGAAGCAGCCGGCTTTGAGGTGGAGCTTAAGAGCTTTTTTGACGCCGACTACTTGCCTTCTTTCTATTCCGGTAAAAAACCTTCGACTGCAATTTGGCGCAGCTACGCGCGACGCGTTAAGGATTTGGTACAGTCCAAAGGTAAGGCAGATCTGATATGGCTGGAGAAGGAGGCGCTTCCATGGGTGCCTAGTGTCTTGGAGGGCCGCTTAATGCTCTCCGGTATCCCCGTGGTCTCTGACTTTGATGACGCTGTGTTTCACCGATATGACATGCATAGGCTCAAGCCTGTTCGGACCCTGCTTGGGCGAAAGTTTGCACATGTAATACAAAATTCGGCCTGTGTTTTCGCAGGCAACGCCTATCTGGCGGATTATGCGCGAAATGCAGGCAATACAGCGATCGAGATTATTCCGACTGTTGTGGACGTGGACCACTATTGGGTGAAGGCCGGTGGGGACATAGGTGCTGAACCAGTTATTGGCTGGATTGGAACGCCAAGCACCTGGCGAGAGTGCGTCGAGCCTTTTCTGCCGGTGTTTCGAGACGTAGCCCAGATGCATGCCGTGCGTTTCAACGCAGTTGGTGCACGCATGACTTTTGGCGAGGAGGCTGGCATCCACTTCCTTCCTTGGAGTGAGGAAGGGGAGATCGAGTGTATCAATGCCATGGATATCGGCGTCATGCCTCTGCCTGACACGCCCTGGATGCGAGGCAAGTGCGGCTACAAGTTGATCCAGTACATGGCATGTGGTCTTCCAGTTGTCGCGTCCCCGGTTGGTGTGAACGCAGAAATCGTGGAGCATGGCGTAAATGGGTTTCTTGCAGAGACCGATGACGAATGGTCTAGAGCCCTTAATACCCTGATATGCAATCCGGAATTGCGAAAAAAAATGGGCTTGGCTGGACGTAAGCGGGTAGAAGAGCGTTACAATCTGCAAGTATATGGGTCGCGCGTTGCATCGCTCCTGAGTGAGTTAGCTGTTAGGAGTGGAGCCCCGCACGACATGATAGAGCAAAAATCGTAATGTGCGGAATAGCAGGCCTTCTTGTTAATGGGAAAACCGCTGAGTATAAGGTTTCTGAAACTGTCCTTCAGGAGATGTCTGATCGGCTAACTCATCGCGGGCCAGACGGTGCTGGGCTCTGGTATTCAGATGATGGAGAAATTGGCCTTGTCCATAGGCGCCTCGCCATTCTTGATCTCTCCAAGGCGGGTATCCAGCCCATGCATTCGCATTGTGGACGCTTCATGACAGTCTTCAATGGTGAAATTTACAACCACCTTGACCTTCGGAGGGCCTTGGAGAAGGATCGAGGGCCAATCGCTTGGCGCGGACATTCAGACACGGAGACGTTGGTTGCAGGAATAAGTCATTGGGGCTTGTTTGAGACCCTCAAGAGATCCTACGGAATGTTCGCCATCGCTGTTTGGGATGGACAAACGAAAACACTCTCCCTCGCTCGGGATCGTATGGGAGAGAAGCCTCTGTTCGTGGGCCAATTGGGAAAGAGTTGGGCATTCGCATCCGAACTGCCTGCGTTACGCACACTTCCTGGGTTTACGGTGGGCATCAACCTCAACGCTACATCCTTGCAAATTTCGGCAGGTGTTGTTCCCGACGCGTCGTGCATTTTGGAAGGCGTGAAAAAGGTATCTCCCGGAACTGTGCTAACAATTTCGGCAACATCGGGTGAGTTTTCTGAGACTGTCTACGAAAAGTTTGGCGATCTCGTGCAGCAGGGAAGTACACTGCGTTCTTCGACGCCGCAAGCGTCGCAAGCAGCGGCGGATCAGATCGAACATGTTCTGAATGAGGTCGTTGTGTCACAAATGCTCAGCGACGTTCCCCTTGGGAGTTTTCTGTCTGGAGGAGTGGACTCGTCGCTCATCACGTCGCTGATGCAAATCAACTCAATTAGGGCAGTGAAAACCTTTTCAATTGGCTTCGCAGATGCAGGGTATGATGAGAGTGTTCATGCTGAGGCCGTCGCGCAGCATCTTGGGACAGACCACCAGACGTTCCGGATTCGCGAGGACGATGCGCTCGATATTATTCCAGAGCTTGCCAGTATTTATGGCGAACCGTTTGCTGACTCCTCTCAAATCCCAACATTGCTGCTCTGCCGCGAGGCACGCAAACATGTCACAGTTGCGCTCACGGGTGATGGCGGCGATGAAATCTTTGGCGGCTATAATCGGCATGTGCTGGCACCGAAATTGTGGGGCAGGGTCTCCAAAATGCCAGCCTATGCAAGGCGCGCGGGGACATTTTTGGGAAAGGTACTGTCTTCGCGATCTGATAAGTTTGTGGGGCGCTTATCTGATTTAACCGGTCTGTCGCCCTCCGTTTTGAAGAAGGCAGCGCGCTTTGGAGAGATCATTGGAAATAGTGCATCTCTCGACCAGATATACTTTGGACTAACGCGTCACTGTGACAATCCCCAACAATTTCTTAAAACGCGTGTTTTGTGCGAAGTGGCCGAAACATTGAATCAATTTGATCACTTGGAGCCAGCTGAACGCTTAATGGCTCTCGACAGCGTAGGGTATTTGCCAAGTGACATTCTCGTAAAAGTCGACCGCGCTGCAATGAGTGCTTCCCTTGAAACGAGGGCTCCGTTTCTGGATGCTAGGACGGTTCGAGCTGCTTGGTCCTTAGATTTGTCCCACCGTATCAGGGATGGTGTGGGTAAGGCCGTTTTGCGGGATATTCTCTATCAGCACGTGCCCAGGCATTTAATTGAGCGCCCCAAGCAGGGGTTTGCGATCCCGATTGATAACTGGTTAAGGGGCCCTCTCAGGGACTGGGCTGATAACTTGATTTCTGAAGAATTGATAGAAGCCTTCGGAGTTTTGCAGTCGGATACAGTGCGTGATGTATGGAGAGAGCATCTTTCCGGCCGCAGAAACCACGGGCACCTATTGTGGTCGTTTTTGATGCTTCAGCAGTGGTTACAGCAGAGGGAAACTTCGTGAATGTAAATTACAGTAAACTCCCCGGCCTTGTTCATAATACACCCCCCCGCATTGGTGATCACCGTGGCTTTTTTGGCGAAACCTACAGCCGTCGTCGGTATGCTGAGATAGGGATAGACGCTGACAGTCTTGATGCTGGCAGGAATTAGGGAAATTCTAATTATCACCAGACCCCAGGATCAGGACCAATTCCAACGCCAGTTGGGTGATGGCAGCCAATGGGGTATTGAACTAGATTACAAAGTTCAGCCTAGCCCTGATGGTCTTGCTCAGGCGTTTATATTGGTCGAAGACTTCCTTGGTGGCGCGCCCTGGGGGATAACATCTTCTTTGGTAATGGGCTACCAGAAGTGTTGGCCGCAGCCGGTGCGCAAAGTGATGGCGCGATCGTGTTTGGCTATCATGTCTTTGATCCTGAACGTTACGGTGTTGTCGCGTTTGATGACAGTGGAAAGGTGCAAGGCATTGTTGAAAATCTGCCATACCACCGTCAAACTATGCCGTTACGGACTTGTACTTTGTCGACGGATCGGCCCCTGAACGCGCGGAACAGGTCACACCATCAGCCCGTGGCAAATTAGAATCACATCGCTGTTAGAAACATACCTAAACGACGGCACTTTGCGCGTCGAAAAGATGGGTCAAGGCTATGCTTAGCTTGATACGGGAACGCATGCATCTCTTCTGGATGCCTCAAACTTTGTGTGCACCCTGACTGAGCCCCAAGGCATGCAAGTGGGCTCCCCGGATGATGTGGCCTATCAATTAAAGTGGATTAACCAGGAACAAATACTTGCTCGAGCAATCATGTTTAGAAAAACTGCTTATGGCGAATATTTGCAAAGCTTAGTCCGCTGATTTCCTGTGGGGCAGCTAAGGGTGTGCTGGAGGGTATGGCCAAAGACGTGCGCGTCTGGCTAGACTAAATCCTAATGGGCTCCAAATACCCGATAAGTTCCCAACTGAACGCTTGAGCGCAGACCCACTTAGTGCTATGAGCCTAAACAATCCACGGACGCCCGAAGTGACATGATACTACAACGCACACCTTCCAGTTACACTCTACGTCCCCGCACGGGTCAGCCCAGTGTGGCGTGTGGCTTCTCAACTAGGGGCCACATCCAGTGACACCATACTGGTTCATGTTACTCGTCCCTGCGCTCCTCGCCATCGTGGCGCGTCCAGTCGCGGCGCGCAACGAGGATGGGACAGTCCGTGGGCGGCTCGACGGCGCCTGGATTTTTATTGGCGCCACCCTCACAGTCCTAATAGGGTTTCGCTTTGAGGTGGGTGGCGACTGGTATAACTACCTGCGCCACTTCAATTACATGGAGGGGCAGAGCTATGCCCAGGCCCTATCAAAATCGGAATTCTCTCACTGGGTCGTTAACAAAGTCATGAACGACCTAGGGCTCGGCTTTAGTGGTGTCAACTTCCTCTACGCACTCTTCTTCACCGTGGGCTTGGTCGTGTTCGCACGCGTGCAGCCGCGGCCCTGGCTGGTGCTCGCGTGCGCTGTCCCCTATCTCATTATTGTCGTCGCGATGGGCTACTCGCGCCAGGCTGTGGCGCTGGGCTTTGCGTTTATCGGCTTCGTCGCGCTCCGCCGCGGTCGCTTTATCCGCTTCTCCCTCTGGGTCCTCGCCGGTGCGACTTTCCACAACTCCGCCATGCTCCTCATTCCGGTCGCGGGGCTCGCCGCCAACCGCAACCGCGTACAGGTCGTCGCTGGCGTGGGCCTCATCTCGGTCCTTGGGTATGAGTTCATCATCGCCGACAAGCTCTCCCATCTCGTGGACGTCTACGTCAACCAGCAGTACTACGACTCGCAGGGTGCCCTCATTCGCCTATCCATGAATGCCCTTGCCGCGCTCATCTTCCTCAATTATCGGCGCTTCTTTGCCCTCACGCCCGCTGAGCGCCGCATCTGGAGCCTCACGAGCCTCATTGCGCTTGCAATGCTCTTGGCCTACTTCTTCACGGGGCTCTCCACGGCACTTGACCGAATGGCGCTCTACCTCATCCCGTTGCAGCTCGTGACGGCGGCGCACCTTCCCGACGCCCTTGGGCATGCCGGACGCCCCAATACGCGCGGTGTCACCATTGTGCTCGCCTACTTCCTGGTGGTGCAGTTCGTGTGGCTCAATTTTGCAAACCACGCCCAGTTATGGCTGCCATATCAGATTAGTTTTATTCAATAAGCTGTGATGATAATGTTTAAGACTGGCTAAATATAAAGCTGTATGTTTAAAACATTTGAGAGCATGTGCTAAATACTCGAGAGTAAGGCTCTACATATATTTTATATCCATTATTAATTTGTGTCTAGTTGATATAATAATTATGGACATAAAATATATCTACCCATATAATAAACTTCATATTAAATAAATCTACAAATATTAAAGGTCAAAATGAGATAATGTTCATAATTGAACAATTTTCCAAAGTATAAAATATTTCTCATGCAGTTATCTATAATTATAGAGTTGTACAATTATTTAATTATTGAGTTTAATTTAGCGAAAGAAAATCAACTTTACTTATAGTTATATGATTTTGAAAATAAGTACGCATAGAAAGATTAACATGAAGTTTTATCAATTTATATTTTACTTTTTTGGATTATCAATAAGTGGTTGCACTGTTATTGATGGGATGCACTTTCCAGTAAGTCAAGAGTTACAAAAAGCTTCAAAAATTGAAGATCAAGTAAATATAATCAATGTAAACCTTAGCAACATAAAAAAAATATCGAAAGCAACTTCAATACTGCCACCAAAGCCTAAGTCGATTTTGCCACTTGATGAGAAATACACATATAGAATCGGGCCGGGTGATGTGTTGAGCATTAATCTTTGGCAATCTACTGAAGGAACCAGTAACGAGACTGGGGCATCAATAGTTGTTACTGACAAAGGAAATATTTACTATCCGTTTGCAGGCGAAGTACTAGTCAATGGACTTACAACTAATGAGATTAGAAAGTCATTAACCAAAAAATTAAGCGCATTTATTAAAACTCCGCAAATTGATGTGTCTGTTGAGCAATTCAATTCACACCGGGCAACGCTTGTTGGTTCAGTTGGATCGCCAGGACAGATTCCAATCACTAACGTTCCTATGACACTTTTAGATAGTTTAAATATTTCAGGGATAAAAGAACAGGCTGACTTATCAGCCGTTATTTTGAGACGAGATAATGAAGAATATAAAATAAATATCAATCAATTTATATCGAGTGGTAATAAAAAAGAAAATCCTCAGATTATTCCAAATGATATTATAATTGTAAATCAATTAAAGAAAAAACAAATTTATACATTTGGAGAGATTGGTGTTGGAGAAATTATATTCACTAGAGATGACCCATCTCTAACGTCTATGTTAGCTCAAAAAATCGTAAAAAATAACCGGGCAGACATAAGAGGTGTTTTTGTTTTCCGGGAAGCTTATATGAATACGTCTATTGATGTATATCAGTTTGACTTCAATAAGCCAGCAATGCTGGTAATGGCGCAGGCATTTGAAATGCGAGATAATGACGTTTTATTTGTGACAACAGATCCAATAACAAGGTGGAATGACACCTTAACAAAAATATTGTCACCAGTAATAACTACTATAAAGGCTCAAGCGGTCGTTGAAGCGGTAAATTAAAATTGGGGTATCGCATTTTAACATTGTGCACAGGTAATATTTGCCGCTCACCCATAGCTGAGTTTGCGCTTCGTAATAAACTTCCAAATTATATCATTAGTTCGGCAGGGCTAAGTGCTGTTGTCGGCAGCAATGTCAACCGAGATAGTGCAATGGCGGCGGGTCATCTTGGTCTTGAGGTGCAGGAGCATTCTGCAAGACAATTCACTCGTAGAATTGGTGCTGAAGCTGATCTTATATTAGTAATGGATCAAAGTCATCTCGAAGAAATTCATAATAACTTCCCAAACTTTTCTGCTAAATGTTTTTTATTCAAGCATCACTCTGGTGGTGGTGATATTCCAGATCCATATAAACTAGGTTTAGCAAATCATTATCGTGCTGTTGAACTTATACTTGATGCATCAGATAAATGGGCTGAACAAATTCTGAAAAAGGAATAAATTTTGGAAAACTCTACACAACATGCACCTGAAATAAATTGGAAGAATATCCTCAGTCAACTCTATGTAAGAAAGTTTTTTTTATTTATTTGTTTAATTATTGGCCTACTGTTAGGTATTTTAATTTCTGTTATTCCAGCTAATATTTATCAAACATCTTCAGTCCTGCAGATTGAAAAGCGAAGTAATGGTGTTTCTTTACCATCTGAATTAATTGGTTCAATTTTATCAGGAGAGACTACGCCTTCTTCAAGCTTTACTACTGAATTGCATATTATTAAATCTCGGTTAATTCTTAAACCTGTGGCCCAAGAGCTAGGATTATTTGTTAAAGTATCTCCAAAGTTGTTGCCAATCTGGGGTAATTATCTTCAAAGTAATGGTTATATCAAATATTTTAAAAAAATCGATGACCTAGTACCATCTGAGTATGTTCGAGATGGAGAGTTTTTAAACATTAAAAATTTTTCTGTACCAGAGAATTTTATATCTAAAAGAATTAAATTTTTGTCACTTGGCGACAACAAATTTAAAGTATATTTGGGAAAAGAAATTTATGAAGGTCAAGTCGGTAAGCAGCTAAATTTTGTAAATGGAGGACAATTATATGTTTCAGATCTCAATGCGAAGTCAGGTCGTGTTTTTTATATAACACACCTTCCTACACGCACTATTGTTGATCAATTAGCTTCAGGCTTGTTTATATCTGAACGTAGAGGTGGTCGTCAAGGAAGTGGTATAATCGATTTTGTTCAAAAGGGTGAAGATCCAAAGTTATTAGTACCAATTTTAAACTCTGTTATAAAAACATATCAATCTAAAACTCTTCAGCGACGGTCAGCAGAAATTGACCAATCGATTGATTTTATTCTGGGGGAACTTCCTAAAATACGTCTCAAATTAGAAAATGCAAAGAATGCAGTTGCTAAATTTCGTGAAGATCAAAATATTGCTGGAGAATTGAGTGTTGCAACACAAGAGCTTCTAGAACGAATTGTTGGTCTCGAAAATGAAGAGGAGCGTTTGACATATGAAATTGAAGAAATTTCAAAACGTGTCACATCAAATCATCCTGATTTTATATCACTCAATGAAGAAAAAAGTAGAATCAAATCAAAGCTTGGATCAACTAGGCAAGAAATTTACTTAATTCCTAAAGCCGAGCAATCCTTAGCATTGCTTTCTGGTGACCTTGCGAGTGCGCAAGGTCTCGAGTTACAGTTAGTTCAGCGAGTTGAACAATTGCGAATCTTAAAGGCAAGCACTGTAGGTAATGTTCGAGTACTTGAACCATCTGAGGTTTATAAAAAAATTGGCCCAAATCGATTAAGCCCAATTCTTTTGAGTTTACTTTTTGCGCTGACATTTTCTGTTACATGGATTTTTATACG
>Ga0209557_1000323_pt1 | contig 29521 bp, 27 predicted proteins | sample SaaInlV_120m_DNA_4_FD_184672 | JGI IMG/M metagenome (GOLD analysis project Ga0209557, IMG submission 184672) | Marine microbial communities from expanding oxygen minimum zones in the Saanich Inlet - Saanich Inlet SI074_LV_10m_DNA (SPAdes) (version 2) | ecosystem: Environmental > Aquatic > Marine... | reverse complement strand
CTTCTGAATCGTTTTCTTCAGAATCATCGTTAGGTTCTTCAGTTTGATCGTCGCTGTTATCTTCTTCTTCGTCTTTGTCTTCTTCTAGTGATTTATCATAAGCTACGATATCTTTAACAAGATCAAGAACTTCTTGAAAATCTTCAGTTGTATTTGCTCTATCCATAAAGGCTTGTTCTTCATCATTAAACTCAAGCTCTACGTGAGCTCCAACTTTAGCTTGAAGATTAATCTTATCAATGATTCTTAGTGATGACATATCAATATCGTCAGTGCCAAAGAAGTTATCATCAAACAATTTAGCATATGCTCTAGAAAATGGACCAACTAAACCAGGATAACGTGATTTGACCTTTCGTTCAATCCTAGCGTCTTCGACGACATTAATGTATGACCTAGGACATCCAACTAATTTCTCAGGACTATCATGCCAACCTTCATATGGAGTTTCTAACGCGTGACCAACTTCATGACCTACAAATAGATCATATACGTCTTTACCCATATCTTTCCACAAAGGAAGACCAAGCACTCGATTCTTGATATCAAACCATGGAGTCTGATAATTACCATGTCTGATAGAGATATTCTCTTTCGCTAAGAGTTTTGGTAAGCTAGAATTATGATACATGTATTGCCCCTTTCCGTATAATATGTATATTATATCATAGTCCAGGGGCATTGTAAACGTTTCGAGTGAAATAAACCCAATTATTTTAGATCATTTTGTTATATGCTTATAACTATTTGATCTTAGAAAAGTTGCGATCTTTAATAAATTCAATCTTAGATCTAAACTTATTCTCTAGTATATCACCTTTATGAGAGATGATAAAGACGTTAGTGCCATCTTCGAGTGTATTTAGAATCTTAGTCAAATTGTCTATACCATCATGATCTAAAGAAGAATCAAAGGTTTCATCCAATACTAAAAGATTAGTTGCAGCAGAGTTCTTCATCTTAGCAATCTGTCTCCAAGTAAAGAGTAAAGCCAAATCGATACGTTGCTTTTCGCCTTCACTAAAAGATGTATAGTTAAATGCATCTCTATGACGTGACCTAATAGTTTCAGTAAAGCTTTCATCGAGATGGAAAGCAACAAAGAAATCTAAGACTTGAAGATACTGATTAATAAGTCTATTCATTACTGGCAAATACTGTTTGATAACTTTAGTCTTAATACCGGTATCTTTAAGCATTTCACCGATTACTTCATTGTACGTACGTTCTTCAACATAAGCAAGTTTCTTTTCAGTAATAGTATCTTTAGAGTCTCTTAGATCATCAAGTTCATTTTTAGCAGTTTTTATATCTCCAGATGATTGTAACAATGTACTAATTTCTTTCTGAATCTTTTCAACTTCTCTTTGAATTAGATTAATCTTATCGTTATTACTATTAATGTGACGTTGCTTAGCTAAAAGCTCTTTCATATTATTTTGACAAGTTACTAAGTGAGCTGAAGTAGCTGTATTATCAGCCTCTAATTCTTGCATCCCTTTTTGAATATCTGCAGCTGATTGCTTAATCTTAGATAATTTGCTTTCTTTAATAGATACATCAATGTCTTGATCACATGTAGGACAATGTTCATGTTCTTCAAAAAACTTAGCATCACTAACTAAATCTTTAATCTTAGACTTATATACTCTATCTTCAGATTTAATATCAGATATTTTTCTACTAAGATCTTCGTGCTTAGAGTTTTCGATCTCAGTTAAAGCGTCAAGATTCTTTCCAAGTTCACCAGATTGACTTACTAAGCCTTTAACTTCAACTTCGTATGCCGATATGGAATCTTCTTTAGACTTAATCATATCTTTATTAATAGACTGTAAGTCTCTGATATATTTATTCTGAGTATCTATTTTAGTTTTATATAAATCTAATGAATGGTTTATTTCAGATAGTTCTTCTTTAATCTTAGAATTGCGTTCTTTCAATAATGAATTCATTTTACTAAAAATATTAATGTCTAATAGATCTTCAATAACTTCTCTACGCTGACCAACCTGTAATTGCATGAATGGAATAAAAGAACTACTACCCAATACAACAACTTGATGAAATGATTTATGATTTAACTTAAGAATATTTTGCTCTAAGTACTTTTGAAAATCACGAGCATTAGAAGCTTGATTTATCTGATTACCGTTTTGCCATATTTCAAATTTACCAGGTTTAATAGTTCTATGAATTCTAAACTCAGAATTACCAACATTAAACTCAACTTCAACAATAGTACCTTTCTTATTGATACTATTAACTAACTGATCTTTTTTAATATCTCTATGAGGCTTACCAAATAGACCAAATGAAAGAGCGTCCAGCATTGTGGATTTACCAGCGCCATTTGAACCTACCACCAATGTTGATGCTGTTTTATCTAGCTGTACTTTAATTGTATCATTGCCAGTCGAAAGAAAATTCTTCCAACTGACGCTTTTAAAATGTATCATACGACCTCGAGATTCTGTGCTTCAGTATATAGTTTTCTTAATTCGACTTTGATGTGGTCTTTATCCAAATCAGTTTCAACTGCGTCGACATAAGTATCAAGTAAGACTCCAGTATCTTCTAATGATACCTTTTCATCTTCCACGCTGTCACCAAGATACTCCTCAAAGGTTTCAGCGATTTTAAGTTCATACGTTTCAATGCTTTGTAATTTATCAACAAAACGATCAAACATATAAAGATCAGTTTTGTTTACAACGATAAGCTTAATAAATTTATGTTCAAACTCTGAAACATCAATAGTATTATAATCAGTTTTAGCATCATCGTATACTATCTTTTTAAACATAGTAATGGGATTACGCACTGGTGTAACTTCACGAGTCTCAGTATCTAAGATGTGGAAGTACTTAGGATCATCACAATCAGACCAAGTAAACTCCATCTGATTACCAAGATAATGAACATTTCCTTGACTAGATTTTGTGTGAAAATGACCAGTTAATACACTTTCGAATCTAGAAAAGATATCAGCGTTCATACCATGAGGATTAGTTATACCAGCCATAAGCTCAAATCCTTTTAACTCAAGATGAGCTCCAAGAATAGATGCATTACATGTCATAGCCCATTTAGTATATTCTTCATAGTTTGCGCTATTAATCCAAGGTAATACACCAACCTTTAAACCATCATAATCTAAGACGGTAGGTTTCATTATAATATTAACGTTGGATGTGAAGTAGCCAAGTAGTTCTTTGAGTGAGCATAATTCGTTTGTATTCTTGAAATATACATCGTGGTTGCCAGGAATAATATCCATTGTAATACCAAGATCACGCATAGGCTCAAGAAAGTGTTTACGATTAGCATTAAGCGCCTTGAAGTTAACAAACTTGCGATGCTCATAATAATCTCCTAAATGTAAAATGTTTGTAATACCATGCTCTTTTAGGTATGGAAAAAAGATCTCTTCATAAAAACGCTCCTGATAGTTTAAAAATATATCAGACGAGTTTCTTACGCCACAATGCGTATCATTCAATATAGCAACTTTCATAATTACACCATAAACAATTCTAGTTTTTCTTTCTCTTTTTCGATCTTCGCAAACTCTTTAATCTTAGCATCCTTAGTTCTAATCTGATCGATCCTCTGCCTTAAGGTATCTACATATTCTAACGTTTGAGCAGCTCCATTATCATCCATACCCATAGCAGTAAAATCTTCAATACCCATTCTTTCAATGTATCTAAACTTGATTTCTTGCTGCTTCTTCTCTTTAGTGATACGTCTTATAAATGCAAAGAAACAAATCTGAGTAAAATACGAGAATGCGTTTGGATTACCGGTTCTAGTAGCAGTTTCAATCTTATAGTTATTAATAGCTCTTAGACAGTTTTCAACACCATCCATTACCATCTCTTCTCTATAAGTGTACCGAACGAAGTTCGGTCTGTGAGACAGTCCTTCAGATATTTTCATGAAACATGCAGCAACGTAATTTGGAACCTTAGGGATTTGAGCATCTTTAGATTTAGCTTCTATTACGGTCTTAACGTACTCAACTACTGCTAATGAGAATTCCTTGTTATTGACATAGTGTGGCCTAGCTTTTGGTTTGATTTTAGTGGTCATTTATATCTCCTAATAATGTAATATTATATCATAGTTTGGGTCAAATGTAAACAATTATTTTATTTTATTTTTTTTCACTATTAGGTGAATTAAACGTTTACAAATGGTCGAAAGTATGATATAATATAGATGTTACCGGGGAGGTTAGGGGTATACAACAATTAATGTATGGTTGGTTCAATGGTTTCTTCATCTCTAATGTCATCTTCAATCATCGATTCACCTTCCAATTCATACTCTTCTAGATCACGATTAATCTCATCTCTAATCATATCTTGACATGAATACTTGATGTAAGACTCTTTGGTCTCTTCAACAACTTCAGTATGATTGATCACGAACCTTTTCATAATTTTATAGATCTTCTTATCAGAGAAGGGAAACCAATCTCCAAAAGTAAAAGTACCATCAGGTGATACCCTTACGACCGCAGGTCGTTCTACGATAAAGGCGTGTTCACTTGAACTTTGGACATAACAAATGAGGTCTTCGCTATTCGTTAGTTTAAAGTGTCTTATATCAATATTTTTAATAGATTCCATTTATATATTTATATCATGAATTTTATAGTCAAATTTCTCTTTACTATAAATCTTGATCCTCTCAGCAGCATGTAATAATGTATAGTTCTTTTTTGACTTCCAATGTAAATCATCAGCAATATCAAATACCTTAGTATCTATACCATCAGCTGACTTTCTTAATCCTCTACCGATGCTTTGCAGAACCCGAATTTGAGACTTACTTGGTGAAGCAAATATAATGTTATGTAAGCGCTTAATATTAATACCTGTAGAGAAAGTGCCCATACTAGCGACAATGATCGCGTTATCTTGTTTCTCTGTGATCGCTCGTATCTCTTCCCGCGTGTCCACATCGGTCTCACCTGAGACATAGAATAATCTCCTCGTATTTCTTGGAAGCTCATCGAACTTCTTCTTTAATAAATCGTGTAATGGTTTACCATGTTTATCTACAAACTGAAACAATATCAGAGAATTACCTTCTTGATCCATAGCTAAGTTTGCTATAAAGTTATTTCTAGCTTCGTACTTTACAATAAAATCAATTTCGTCTTGGTATTTCATTTTAGATACAAGCTTACAATACTCATCACTATACTTCAATAGCAAGACAAATATGTCTAGTTGTGATAAGGAATTCTCTTCCATTAACTTTTTAGTTGTGGTAACCTTAAATACTGGACCAAACAAACCTTCGAGTACTAACTGATGTGTTTGTGATCCATCCAAGGTTCCTGTTGTACCAATCCTGTACTTAGCGTTAACACATTTTTCTAGTATAGATGTCAACGACTTTGCCTTAAAGTTATGAGCTTCATCTCCAACAACCATTCCAAAATCTTGAAACCAATTAGAGTTTTCTTTATAGATTGACTGCCACGTAGTAATAATAACTCTTTGCTTTATGTTATACTTCTCTTTACCAGAATAGATCTTATGACAATTATCACCTACGTTCCACTCATCAGTTCCAGAATAATCTCCAAAATCTGAATACATCTGTTCAACTAACGACGTTGTAGGTACAATCAGCAGTACGTTTCCTTGATTCATTTCTAAGTGGTATCGAATAGCCAGATATATGATCAGACTCTTTCCGGAAGCCGTAGGGCTTAAAAGCAATGACTTCTTTTCCCGTAGCGCCCTCGACAGTGCATCAAGTTGGTACGACCGGGGTGTTATACCTACTCCGTTCACAGAGAGTGACAGACTGTTCAGGAAGCTTTCTATATCATGCAATTCTTCAGTATCGGGCCTTCCATACATAGAATTGTCTTCGCAAATGAGTTCATACCCTCTAGCTTGGGCAAATTCCTTGATATATTTGAATAAACCACCATATATCACCTTCTTTCTTAAGTCAAATAGGCGTATTTTGCCATCCCACATACGATTTTTGTACGCTGGCATGAATTTATACCCTGGAACGAAGAAACAAAAGTGTTCTGTTAACTCCATCTCTATCCCTGGTTCGGTCACAACATGGAGGAAGACTTCATTCTTCTTTTTGACTATAATTTTTTCCATTACATCCCGCTAGTAAATTTATTCCACTCGATTATGTTTTTAATATTCTGATGACGCCACTTGACATTTTCCATTATCTCTTTTAGTGTGTCTATCATTTCTTGCGTATAATGCATTTTAGCTTGATGTTCTTGGATTAATGGATCAGCATCATACCATTTGTCCATATCACCTTTTAATACCGTAAGTCCATTCAATGGATCATATGACCAACCCTTTGCGTCCATTTCAGCTTGGGTAAGTTTACCATTGTAATGCATAAATTTGTCTCTCAATAATACTTTAAATTCAAGTTCTAATTTCTTGAATCTTAATTTATTAACTGAGTATAGTTCTAAGTACTTCGAATGAAGCTTTGCAGAATCTCGAGCTGACTTATCCAGTTCGAGTTGATCAATGACTGAATCTTTCTTCCACATTTCAAGTATTGTTTCTAGGCTATTCATTATATCTCCATAGTATAAAATTATTTATATGTATACAGAAAGGACATATTTCTGTATACTCTGTGTAAACTTATATATTTACGTTATTTCAAAGTACGTATATTTAAATGTTACATCAGCTTGTAAGTATTCAATGTCAGTCTGTTGTGTCGAAAATTCAACAGCGGCTAAACTAGTTGGGAAGCAATCTCTAAACGTTACTTCCTTTGTTACATTATTATGACTACTCAATATAGAAAGAGTAGCATCTGATTTAAATGACTCTCCCTTTTGAATTATATTATGCATCCAATTAAACATTTCAATATAGTTTTCCATATCTTCTGTTATATTAAATCGAATTGATAGATCGCCAAACGCGATTCGATCACCAGTCATTCCCATATTAGATGTCTTATATGGTGTAGGTACATCCGATAAAGATAAATCTGGAAGCGTTACTGATGTGCAAAAATATTCTATATTCGAATACTGAGTAGAATCGATTTTGAATTGAAACCCTACTGGGCTTAAAAAGTTTTTATTTGATGTAGTCATATATCTATTTATACTCTTTAAATGTTAGAATGTGCCATCCTTGGCCGGTTTGCTCCTAAAACTTTACTTATTTAGCTTCGGTCTTTTCAACACCAGTCTTCTCGGCTACACCTTTAATTGTACCAGATACAACATCTAAAGTACCAGTAGTAACTCCAGCAACGTCAGACGCAACACCACCAACAATATTCTTAGTGCCATCAATTACTGAGTCAACTGTATTACAACCAGCTAACAAAACTACTGTCATTAATGCAAAAATCTTATGCATGATAATCTCCTATCCTGTAATTCCGGGGGTGGTTTCCTGACCCACTTATGTGCAGTGCGTACCACTTGATACGCAGAACATCTTCCTTATATCTATTTATACACATAAAAAAAGGGCCCCGAAGGACCCTTTAAGATTAATCTAATTAAAGATTAAGCACTTTGCATGATACCGTCTACTCTAAAGATTCTAAAGTATGGGTTAGCACGATCAGCACCAACGGTTCCATCAGTAGCTACGAATGGGTTTGCAACCATACCGTATCTAGTTTTGAAGCCGATTCTTGGCTGGAAGTCTTCCTCACCGATCGCTTTAACCATAGTTAAAGGAACGTATGGGCAGTAGAATACACCTGCGTCATATGGAGTAGAACCTCTGTAACCTACACAAACGTAGTCGCCAGTTGCATATGGATCAACATATACTTTGAACTTACCGTTAAGAACACCAGCAAAAGTATTACCAGTATCGTCTACGTTAAGGTTAGTAGCAAGAGCGGGGCTGTAATCAAGCATGCCAGAAGCAGCAAGTACAGAACCTACGTCAGAAGAACAGATAACATAGTTACCTTTGCCTCTACGAGTCTCTTTAGCGATAACGTTAGCTTCTCTTTCGATCTGTACGATCAAACCTTTAGCCTTCTCAGCCAACCAACGACCGTCTGAATCAGTATCCATATTGAAGATACCTTTAACAGTAGCAGAAGCCTGAAGAGCGCCTAGCTTAGCAGTACGGTTTACAGTTCTAACTACTTCTCTGTTGATTTCCGCAAGGATTTCAGAAGAAAGGATAGTAGCAAGTTCGCCTTCAGCGTCTAGACCGTGGATTGCTTTAAGATCTTGAGCAAGTTCCATAGTATATTCAGCTTTAAGAGCTCTTGACTTAGCAGTTACTGTAGCTTTCTCGATTGAGAATGCCATTTCACCGAATGAACCACCTGAACCGCCAGTACCCAATGCTTCAGAAGCAGCAGTACTAAGACCACCAGCATAATCGGAAACGATTTCGCCAGAAGTTTCGCCAGTTGCCAAAGAACCATCACCATCATCGGCGGCAGATTCTAGACCAGAAGGACCAGCTTCTTGAGTAACACTAGCCAAGCCAGAGAAAGCAGTATTAGCTTCACCAAACAAAGCTTCATCACCAGCTTGAGTGCTGTACTTGCTCTTCATAGCAAAGATTAGACCAGTAGGACCAGTCATAGGTTGAACACCAGCGATATCATAAGCGATAAGGTTAGGCATTGCACGTCTTACCAAAGAGATAAGAACGGGATTAAAACCAGCAACAGCGTTGCCAGTTGAGTTAGCCGGAGCATCTTCCCCAAGGAAGGTGTTTGACTTGGCAATGTGCTCTTCGCGAGCAGCGATTTCTTGGTTTTCCAATAGTCTAGCAGTTACCGCTGCTTTGTGACTATCTTGAATTGTTGGAACATCTGCGTGCTCGAGTACCGGGCTCCACTTTTCCATTAAGTTTTTGTCTGCATTAAACATTTAAGTTTCTCCTATTAAGACGTTTATTTTTTATATTTTGAGATAGCTGATGCATATCTAGCCATAGATTCACTGATGTCAGCCGCAACTTCGTCAGTACCAACCAATTTTTGAGCTTCATCTACTGATTCTTGAACCTCAGATCTGAAGTATGATTCTTTAACAACATTCACTTTCATTTCGAAAGATTCTGCTGTATCAAAATCAATATCTTCTACCAAAGATGCAAGCTTTTCAGCTTCAGTCAATGCTAGCCCAGAAGAAGCATTTCGTACAATCTCAGCTCTTTCCAATCCGGAAACAGACTCAGTAAGTGCGATATTCTCTTCAATTGATTTATTTAGAGACTCTTCCAGTTCAGCAACTTGCTCGGCTAATTCGTCGACCAGGTCAACCTTACCTTCTGGAATCTCAATGTAATGTTCTTTGAACACTGATTGTAGAGAAGCCATAAAGTCTTCAGCAATTTCAGTCCTAAGACCAGTTTCAACTGCTACTTTATTTTCTTCCATCCAGTTACCAACCACGTAGTTAAGGTATGAATCTACCTTTTCTACTAGCTCGGACTTGATTTCAGTTACTTCTTCTTCAAGGTTTTGAACGTACTCAGACTCTAATCTCTCAATTTCTGCACTTACTTTGGACTTCAAAGCAGCTTCAAAAATGATTCCAGCTTTCGCTTGGAATCCGTCAGATAAAGTAGCTTCTTCAGCGACCAAACTATCTAAGTCCTCTTGGTAGTCAATGTGGCTAACGTCGACATCGACATCTTCCTTGGCTACTTTGGGGCCTTCAACGTCTGGAGCATTGATTACCTTATATACTTGAGCATAGATCTTCTGTGCACCTTCTTTTTTCGATTTCTTCAACATATCATTTACTGATGCCATGATAGCAGCTTTGGTTTTCGGCATTTCAACTACAGGCTCTTCGTCTTCGTCGTCTTCTTCATCAGCAGACTCCTCAACTTCTTCCTCTTCGTCTTCATCCTCATCCTCAGCGTCATCACTAGCTTCTACGATTTCTTCGTCTTGAACTTGTTCGTCTTCAACGAGCTCCTCGGTAGTAAGCTCTTCAGTTTCTGATACGTCTTCGACTAAATCGTTTTGCATTTCGTCATTAGACATAATTTATTCTCCTATTAAGAATTTACAAGTTTAGAGAGGAAATTCTTAAAAGCTTTAATCTCAATATCCGATGAACGCATACCTCGAGCTTCCTTGATTTCAGTCTCAATTTTTTCAACTTCTTGTGGGCAAAGTACACCATTATTCCATACCCAATCAACACCTTCCATAATTCCATTGACAAATGCCTCTGGAGCTGAAGGGTCTTGAACGATATCTACTGTAGACAACATAAAGTCATCTTTCACATACATAGCGCCATTCTTTTGCACAAGACTTCCCATACCACGACTTGATACACCAAGCTTAACTCCGCCTTCTAACAAACCAGTTACGATATTGCCCATAGGGGTATTAAGGATTGATGCTTTTCCTATAACATTACTTCCGTCCCATCGGAGTTCAGTAATCTTATGTGAAACTTTATCTAAGTTAATGGAAGGACCTTCAGGGTGGTTTAATTCCCCAACAGCTCTTCCAGTACTTACTTGTTCTTTTACGTATTTGTTAACAGCATTTTCTAAAATAGATCTCTCATAGACACGACCATTTCTATTTTTAGCGTCAGCTTGCATAAAAACACCCTCAATTACGAGAGTCTTTTTGCCATTAACTTTTTCTTCAATAACCTCTAGGTTACTGTCGTTATATTCTGCTATAAGTTTCATTTACTTATTTCCTATTGCTCCAATTTGGAGCGTTGTCTGTCTTGTAATGTTGATGCTACTTCAATCTTTTTAGCATCCATTGCAGCAGTCAACTTGTCAGCCATAATGCTATTAAATTCCTTAGCAGCTTGAACGTTGTCTCCGCCTTTTACATTATCAATCAAATCTATAATACTCATTATTCTATTTCCTTTGTATATATTTATAATAATTTAATCTTCAAGATCGTCATCTTCATCTTCGATTTCGCCAGAAGCTCTTTCAGCATCTATTTGCTTCTTAATTTCGGCAATCTCATCATCAGACTGTCTTAAAACTGTTTTACGGATCCATTCATTAGAAATATACTTTCCAACATATTCGTCCATTTGTGATAGCATTTCAAATCGTTCTCTCATAATTTCAGCTTCTTTTAATTCACTAAAATAATTATCTTCAATAAAATCAAATGCGATATCTTCTTTAAATTTAGCCCAATCCTCTTTAGTTACAATACCCTTTAATAAACATTGTGTTCTGAGTAGTTGTAAAAATAGATCGCTAAATCTTTTTCTTAATCTATCTAAGAATTTCTTAAATTTAACTTCATCTCTAGAGATCTCTGTGGATCTACCTAAGTTAAAACCAGACTCTTGTTCTAAACGATTAGCAGGAACGTTGAGCGACTTGTATAGTTTCTTTTGGAAGTATATGATGTCGTCAATTTGTCCGAGATTTTCTCCTCCTGGGAGGGTCGAAATTTCTGTACCCCTGCCACCTTCTCTACGCGGTAGGAAGAAGTCTTCGAGCATCGACATATGTTTACGGTCATCTTTAATATCTCCGGTACTAGCATCATAGACCAATTTATTTCTGTATTGACCCATAATGTTTTTCAAATATTCTTCAGCTTTACCTTTAGGGAGGTTACCAACATCAATATAGAAGATACGTCTTTCTGGTGCTCTTGATATTCTATAGATTACCAATGAGTCTTCCATCATTCTTAACTGATTTGTCGGTTTGATAGCTTTCTGTAAGTGAGATAAGATTCTTTTACGTGATGGATCTAACATGCCCGAAGTACAATACGCAATTGAATCTGGGTGAATTTTTAATCCCTGGTTATTTCCAGCCATAGTTCCATCTTGAAATAAGAAGTACTCTTCTGACTTCTTAATTATATTGGCTCCAGTCTTAGGATCTTTTTCTTCTTGGATCTCTTTAATCTTTCTAAGCTTAATTGGATCAATATATCTTAATTCTTGTATACCCTTTTTTGGGTTTGCGTTATCAATAATAATATGATATGGTAATCTACCATCAATATACCATTTTCTAAATATATCATGAGAGTAAGAATTAAAATGTAATAAGGATATTACGTTTTCAAACTCTTCTTTAATAGCACCTTTAATCTTATCCGATGCCTTTAGTTCATCCATAATAATTTCAATAGGTGCTGATCTATTATCACCTACAATCGCTTCATTTACAATATCTTCGATTGCTGCGTCGCATTCTGGATGTGATGCAATGTCCCTATACTTTAAAATAAGGTCAACTTCGTTTTTAGCCGAGTCACCATCAATATCAACGTACTGGCCGAAGTGACCACCGCTGTTAATGACTCCTACGCCATCTTCGTCTGTATTGGGAACAAAAGAAGGAAGGTCGGGTTCCTTTCCGCCCTTTCTATTGATCTCAAAACCAAAAAGTTCTGCCATTTTTATTCTACCTCAATATTATCGGAGGGGAGTTATCTCCCCTCGTCTAATATTATTTATAACCCTTTAAGAAGTGGTACCGGACTCCCAATACTGAACTTGTAGCTCAACAGTAAATTCTTCAATCTGGTTTTCATTATCGTATGAAAGTTCGATTGTAGAAAGATTTGTTGGAAAACAACCTCTCATATCGTAAGTCTTAGTTACATCACCTTGCTTATTTAGCTGCTCAACAATAATATCGGCCATGTAATCTGTTGGATTACTTGCTCCAGTATTATTATTGTGTTCGCTGATACCATTCATCCATCTCTCGAAAGCGTTTCGTACTTCGAAACCAGTATCATTGATTATAGTCAATGTAACGGGTTCAAAAGTCCTATCACCAGCGAGTTGTAGTTGTCTGCCTCTGAATAATACGGGTACAGGAGCTACTACTGATGAAGGAAATTGCGCGCCTTTAATCATGAAAGAAGAAAGTTCAACATCACCTTGAGCATAAGCAGGGAAGTTACATGTTACTTTGAACATGTTAGAACGTGCTCCACCACCTACTAGCTTGGATTTAAAATCATCTACGCCTAAAATTGCCATTTTTCTTCTCCTAATTAACTACCGGCGATTTCTGAGAAATCAACTCCGGTTCGTGTTGCAATAAAGTTAAGTGTTATGAAGTTAATAGATCTTGAAGGCTTGATAAAGATATCAGCAACAAATCTATTAGCGTCAATTACTTGACCAGTGTTATTTGTAGTATCACAAATGACTCTAAAGTCTGTCATACCACGTCTACCTTTAACGTCTCTCATAAATGGTTCAAGCATATTTCTAAACTGAGCTCTTGTAAATTCGTCGTTGAATTCAAAGAGTTGAGCTTTAGCTGCAGTAGCAACTGCCTTTTCCAATACGATAAACAGTCTTCGTACATTGATTCTATCAAATGCACTAGGCTTGCTTAATAGTGTCTTATCACCAAACAGCATTGTACCTTGTCCAGGGAAAGAAACGAGAGGATTAACTCTTGCTTTATAGAGAGTATCTCTATCAGCTTTCTTAGGATTGTAAGCTAGTTTAGTAACTCCAAAAAGTTGACCTCTATTAACACCAGCTGGAGAGAACCAAGCATCGGCAACATCGTCTGTGTTGGCACAAAGACCAGCACAAAGACCAGAAGCTCCTAACCAACGGTATACATCATTATACTTATCGTATACGTATACAGCGCCAGAATCAGTAGCGGCATATGAAGTTGAAGGAAGAGTATCGGCCCAAGCTTTAACATCAGCGGCCGGAGTATCGGTTCCAACTGAGTCATCGATTGGAGGAGATACAAATGCCATACAGTCTTTTCTAGCATTACAGATAGCAATAAGCTTATCAGCAATATCTTTAGTGCCATTAGTGTCTGGATATGCAAACAAAAGGTTAACATCAATGGTTTCAGCATCAGCTAATAGATCAAATCCGTTACCAATTTCGCCAGTTGTTGGTGTGTTATCATCAGTACCACCAGCCATTGCAGATTCAATAGCAGCAGTTCCAGTTACATAAGCTGTAGCTGAAGCTTGACCAGCAAGAGATTCACCAGCATCGGTTAATGCAGTAGGATGACCTGTCCAATATACATACTTTGATGTTCTATTAATTACTTCTTTGTAGTAGTTACTTTGTCCATCTGATTTTTTAGCATCTGAAGCCTGAGATACGAATTGGAATGCTTCCAAAACAGTACCAGCAGTACCACTCCATGTGCCATCCACATCGACAACAGCAATGTGTAATTCATCGTTTGAATGTCCTAAAAGAGCCGCAGAATCAGATGTTCCTGGAATGCCATCGAAGCTTCCTGCTTCGTTAAATGCTGCCCAAGCTGTAGTATCAGCTGGACAGATTGTTACCTTAAGCGAGTTACCCAGTTTACCTGGATACTTAGCTATAAAGCTACCATCATGAGTTAAAGAATCATAATGATCTTCGTTTTTGACTAGTTTAGCAGTACCGTCGGTCGCGTTTAAGTGACCTGATGCTACTCGTACTACTTTAAGAGCGTTACCATACTTTAGGAATGATGCTGCTGTTAAAAAGTACTTAAATGTATCGGAATCTGGTGTTCCAAAGATGCTAGCTAATTCTGTTTCTGAACTAACCGTGCGAACTTCTTCGACTGGACCCCAATTAAAAGACCCTGCGAATCCACCAATACTGGTTGATACTGCAGGTATTACGCCCGATGCGTCAATTTCCTTGACTTGGACGCCTGGTGATACTTGAAATGCCATTGTTGTGTCCTCTCAAATTGAGTTTATTTATAAGTTTTCATAATACGGTTATATTCAATCAGTATTATTTATATAAATAATGATTCTAAGACTATTTATACTAAGCGTCTATTAAGTGGATCTCGTTCATATTCAGCTTCAAACCAAACATTACCTTCTCCATCTCCTACGCCTTGTACATGATGATCACTACCGTCACTAATAATACCAAAGGGTAACATATCATCTTGAATAGCTTTTAGCTGCTCACGATATAATAAGTTTTTCATATCAATATTAGTCAATCCTTGGAATATATCTGTTGTTGTAAACCAAGCAAACATTACTAAGTTCATAACTAAATCATCGTGGTTAGGAGCCTGCGCTTCAAAAGAATTACCTCGAGCAACGAATGTACACATTTCATTAATAGTCTCTGCATCAATAACGTGCAGCTTCTTTTGACCAATTAAGTCTTTTAATGTTGAACAACCAATTCTTTTTACTCTTCGAGTCATAGTAGCACCAATCGAGCTGGCCTTTACTTGTGATTCAACAAACATATTTTCGTATTCTAAATCGTAATATAGTCCATTACAAACTACAGCACCTTGATCATTTGATTCAACAATAATATAAGCTTTGTTATATATCATAGCGTATTTATAGCATACGTCTGGTAATAACATTGGTGATATATTATTATCTCTAAACACCATTACTTGTTTAAATGGATTAACTGAAGTATCGATTATATTAAACGTACTATAATCTTGCCCACGGCCTTTAGATACATCAACAGTCATTATATAATTATGACCTTCTTTTGGCTTCTCATACATAAACAGATTTTCATTAAATGTCATCGGTCTTTGAGATTTTTGAGCTAAAAGATCTCCAGCATCAATTAATGTATTACCACGTCCATGGAAGTTATTTCCAAATTCCTGATCAAACTGTAATTCAGACGTGTTAGCAATTGTTTGAGCTTTCCAAGCATCGTCTCTTCCTGGAACATCCCACCAATCAACTCTAAACGCCTTATACTCATTCGTATATGTAGTAGCACCTTCCCAGATTCTGTGATAAACATTACCAATACCATTAGCTGTTGAGGTGATAATAACCTTTGTATCTTTACCAGATGAAACTACAGGATACGTTGATGTATAGAACTGCGCGTCATTTTCAACAAAAGCAAACTCGTCTAAGAACAATAAGTTAATAGATAAACCACGAATAGAACTACCTGAAGTTGCAGAAGCAATAAGTTTTGAGTTGTTTGAAAATTCAATAGAACCTTTATTTAACGCTTTACACCCAGGTTGTAAAAAGAAGGGTAGGTTCTCTAACATAAGAGTAACACGAGCTAACATTTCTCTAGCTGTAGCACCTTTGTTAGCTAATATAGCAATAGTTTTTTCTGAATGGAAACACGCATACCAAAGTAAGTAACCAACAGCAGCAATAGATTTACCAGATTGTCTACATGCTAAAACAATAGAGAATCTATTATCGTTAAAGTGATTAAACATATTTGCTTGATAGTCATATAGATCAAATGGAACTAAACCTTCGTCCAATGATATAACCTTTAAATATGTTCTAGCAAAATAAGCAGGATCCATCATACATTTTCTGTATTCTTTAATCTCGGTTTCACTAAATTCTGCTTCTACGCCATCCCGTTTAACATTGGGATTGCCCATATAGCCTTCATCATTCTTTGGGCGAGACATCTATAACCTTTTCCTTCGCTTCTTTATCAGCTTGAGCGAATAGTCTTTGTAAATCGGTTGTACTACCAACAAACAAATTATTATTAGTAACTGGCTTTTTACTTGCAGATTCGCCAGCTAAATCTTGCTTATTTTTCTGAAGCGTCATAAGCTTATCAGTGACATCACCAATATCTTTTATAGCCTTAGATAATACCTCAAATGCTCTTGGATGTTCTGATTCTCTTGCAAGTTCAGCAAGGACATCTAGAGATTTTACTCCAGTATCAATAAGATCTTTATATGTTTTTCTTGAATACTCGTAATCGTCTTTGACTTCTGTTTGATCTTTAGTCAAGACCACGGGAGGGTTCTTTTCTTTTTTCTCTGGCAAGTTCTTATTCAGGCTAGCCTGCATCTTATCTAATTTATTCATAATGTACCTATGTTATACTTACGTTAACAGTATAGTTATCATCCTCATCGGCATTGGCTGGAGTTATTGTAAAATCCATATTTTCTAATATATTGGCGCCACCAATATCGGAGTTAAAATCAAAATTAACTTCTTTAATAATACCTTGGTTCGATGTAGGACCAAAGAATTTCATTTTCATTGTAAAATCTAATTGGTATGCTAAAACCCTTCTAGTTTGAAAATCACCTTCATAGTCATCGTTTATAGTAACACCAGTTAATACAATTGGAACATCTTGTTTATATTGAAATCCATCTACAGGTCGTATTGTAATAGTGTATTCTGGCTGAAAATATGGTAGAATCTGTTCTACAATTTGTAGTCCATCATCTTGATTCTTTGCTAGAATGTGTAAAGTCATATTAATATTATATGCGACTTGCTGTTTTAACGTTTTCTTTTTAGTAGAATCAGTAGCGTGATTCTCGCTAATAACATTTCTTTTACCAAGCTTGGTAGTCGAATCTATATCTAAAGACGTAATTTCAAAAGCCATTCTAGGTAATTTAATAGCCATTGACGCGTCGCTATTAGTATTTTGATCTAATCTAGCTAAGAACTTTTGCTTAGGTCCATACGCTAAAGGAACTTTAACTTGGTTAAGGACATTACCACTACCATCTTGTCTAATAACACTAATGTCATTAAACAAAGTTCCAAAAACAGCAACAGCTTTTCGCATAGTTGCATGATAAAAATGATTACCAAACATTAGTAAGTCTCCGATGGATCACCGAATGGATTATTTTCAGAAAAGTCCAAAAATCCATCAGCATCTACTTCAAATGCATTATTGCTTGCTCCACCATCACTTGCAAATGATGTATTATCAGCAACATCATCGATCGCTGTAATAATACATGTATTTCCAGATTTACTTCCGGTCAAACCAAGTGTAGGGGATATAATAAAGTCTTTAGCTTCAGTAGAACCAGTCACGCCAATATTAGAAACGCTTATTGTCGCAAGTGAATCTGAATTCTTAGTTAAAGTTTGTATAGTTCCATAAACGCTTACAGCAGGATCAGTTGTAATTACTTGAGTTACAATTTCTCCAAGCTCAAAGTGATTAGCACCGGTTAAGCTTACAGTAATTGGAACTTGATATGCATTCTTAAGTTCTGTTACATCAATAGAATCAACGCCAGTATCAAAATCTTCTTCATTATATTCAAAGAGACTACAATTTAGTTTATAAACTGGTAAATTAGATAATTGATAGAACGGCTGTTCATGCTCAACAAATGAGATCTCAAAGAACTTATTTGTCATTGGTAGAAATATAAGATCGCCTTCCATAGGTCTTATAGTTTCTACATCATTATTCCATACTCCAACTAAATTTGTCCATTGTTTACGAGCAATAATAAAAGTAGCTTCATCTCGTATTTCTAAACCAAACTTTTGGTATAGATCCCCAGACCCATCAAATCCTTCAGGATTTTCAATATAAGCTTCTATCATATAAGCATCGTCAAACTTAGAAGCTTTATCTTCTCCTAAGATTGTATCTCTATCAACTATAGTTCTTGGAATATAATAGACATCTTGTCCATATATTTTAAGAGATTCTATTATTAGATCTTCGTAGACTGATTGCTCTGAAGCTACTGACTGCGAGAAATATACACTTCTAGGCATTTATTACCCCGTATAGAAGTCAACTGGTTGTTCCCAGTTTAATCTGACTTCTTCATTTAGTTTTTCGATTTCTTCTTTAGCATCTTCTAAAATTTGTCGGCCATTAAATGTTACTCCACCCGGCATTACCATACCTTCAAACTTAGATAGGTTAACACCCCACTGCTGCTTAATTAATGCCGTCGCGTATCTCTTTAAAAAATAATCATTATAGACATCGGTGTATGTGTTAGGATCGAGTATTCTGTAGCATTCAACAACAATATACTCGCCAACCAATACTTCTTTAGACCAGTCCATATCAATTCTTAATTGATTTTTATGTCTATCCCAACTAAGATGTTTATTATCAGAATCCATAATCATATCTAAAAGAGATAGCCATTGTTGAGACATTTCATATTCAACTAATGAACCCATATAACCAAGAGCATACATATCGTTTAAATGCATTTGATATTTAACATCAAACATATTATCCGAGCTATTTCTATCTCTTAATGGAAATATTCTAACAACATCAGTTACCAAATCAGGTATAGTTAAATAACCATTTGTAATATCATCAGCTGTTACTGGGTGCTTTAAAAATACTTTTTCTATAGAATCGGCATGATAATGCTGATAAAACTGTAAAGCTTCATCAATTCTATCTTCTACTTGATCGTCATCAACATTAATCTCTACAACTGGCGCACCTAATGAACGTAGGCAATATTCTATTAATGTTGTTCTGCTATTAGGCTTTGCCATTTTATGTTTCCTTTAATGTTAAGAAATAACGCCAAGCGCCATTTTATGTTCTACACCGCCCATAACTTCTCCAACTCTAACTAATGTAGCGTCATTGTCGTAAGTTCCTTCTGAATCAAAACAAACATTAACCATGCGCGTGTGAGTTTTTGCTGGATCATACGAATCGTCAGTAAATGTTACTTCAACGTCAGTAACGTCTACGGTCGTTTCGATCGTTTGACCTTCGTTATCCGGATCAGGCAGTGAAGTGGTTCTTGTTCCAGTATACGCCTCCGCAATATTATATGTAATTGCCATTTTATTTCTCCTAATAAATTTAGCTTGAGGACAATTCCTCTATATCTATTTATACAACTTATTCTCTAATCAAGCTAATGTCTTAGCTCCATATAAAAGATGCTATGCCCTGTACCATTGAATCTTCGCCAGTTACGTCTGTAGGACTTCCATCTGTAAACTTATAAATTTTGGTAGATACAAGAGTATTATTTACAGCATCTGTAGCATCGTCTATATAAGTGTCAAACGTATTAATAGTTATGACAGGATGAGAATCGTTATCAGTCTCCTCTTTATCTGTTGACTTTGCCGGTGTAACTACAATTTCGCTAATTGTAGAAGTTTTTGATATGGCCATTTTATTTTTCTCCAGTTTCTAAAGCTTTAAGTCTTGCTTCTAATTTATTTATAATCTGTTGTTGCTCTTTCATAGCTTCAACTAATAAAGCTGTTACGTTTCCATAGTCTACACCTAAGTGTTCATCAACTAATACACCGTCATGCTCTTTTCTATTATTTTTTACTAAGTCTGGTACTACTTCTTGTACTTCTTGGGCAATAAAACCAATACTCTTCTTATTATTCTTTTTCCATTCAAAACTTACGCCTCTTAGACCCAGTACTTTTTCTAAAGAGCCTTCAAGAGATTGTATATTTTTCTTTAACTTTCTATCAGAAGAAGTTGTAGTAGAGAATGCATATACATCGCCATCAAAGTGACCATCACCGCCATTAATATTAAAGAAAATTTCACCAGAGTTATCTGTTCCACCAAATGATATATAATCATAACCCGATGAAGCTTCTGTGGCTTGTATCATTTTATAGCCACCACAGTATAGTTTCCACTGGTCAGCTGCGTCAAAAGTCATATAGGTATCCGTATCACCGTTATGCACGATCGTATCATCTACTGAAAGAGCCCCTCCTACTGTCACTCCTGACGTTGTAGTTGATAGCCGTAATACGTTAGCTGCATATAGCTTTACAGTGTGGTCATTATTAGAACCGCCAGAGTTTTCTACAATCAAGCAATTATAAGCACCACCAGCGCCACCCTTGAGGTGCAGTCCTCTATAGGCGTTCCATTTCATTCCATCAAAGCCAGAGTTTGCCGCCCCTTTAGTCCCTGGTCCACCATAGTAATCATTCCATAGGGCATGGTTTGAATCTACTGTACCTGTAAACCAAATTGCACCATTAGTAGATGATCTGAGAGCCCCTAATGCTCCATTGACTTGTAATCCTCCAGTCAACGTACCACCAGTTAATGGAAGGTAAGAGTGACCGTGACTAGCAGGTGCATAGTAAGAACCCTGTTGCCCATCTAACAGATCAGCGTCTAGACCAGAGCCTGCACCGTCTGTGGCTGATGTCCAAATTTCGTTCCAGCCTTGATAACTACCCGTTTGTACGTGTTGAAAATATAGTTTTTTATTCCAAAAGCTATTCGCTAATTGAAAAGAATATTCGCCGCCGTTACCCCAGCTATTCCCTCTACATGTTATCCAGTTGTACCATTCCGATGTAGGAGCACCTGTGGCAGCGGAGTAAAAGAAAAAGCCAGAAGGTTGAGCTTGGAACGAACTAACAGACGTAGATTTCTGAGCGCCATCTCCGTAAATAAAACGGCTAGAGTCAGCACCATCAAAAAGATCAGAGTCCGCAGCCTTGCCAGTTGTGGGCAAGTAATAAGAACCATGCTGACCATCTAACAGATCAGCGTCTAAGCCAGAACCAGAACCGTCGTTTGAGGTTCCGAATAAAGTGCCTTGGCCACCAGAAGTAATATTATGAGCAGTCCAGATACCTGTACCAAAAGCACACTTTAATACGCCGTTTTCTCTAAGCTGAAGCTGGTGGCTTAAACCAGCAATTGATTGGTTAGTGCCAGTGCCAATATTGGTATGCGTCCATGTAAGACCATACATGTTGCCGTATGATGTTCCGTCTGAACTAGTGGCATAAGCCGAACCCATAGACCAAACGTGTTGGTAACGGGTAGACGCATAGAGACCAGTAACGCCTATCCCATAATCCGCTGGTACGAGAGCGTGCTGCAACCCCATCGTTAACCTACCCCCGATGGTATCAGCAACATCAGAGCGTAATAATGAAGCCCCCTGAATACCATCAAGTAAATCAGCATCTAGTGTTGAACCTGACCCATCGTTGCTTGCGTGCCAGTATTTACTACCTGCGTTATCGCTAGAGCCTTTCCATAAGTCTCCATCTGGACCCATAACAGCAGCAACTCCACTTGCGCCAGTACCAAAATAAGTTCCATTACCTGCATAATAGTTTAGGTACGTATTGTTGCCAGCATTTGAATCGATATGCAAATTGCCATTAGTACACTTAAGAACGGCTTGTGTATTTACTGTAGAACCAGTAAGATATAAATTACCAGTATTGGTTGTACTGTATGTTCCTACTACTATATCATTTAAAACATTAACATTATTCCTGACAGTAATATTTCCTGATCCGTCCCAACGAAGTGAGTACTGATTACTACCTATGTTGGTAGCAAGTTCTCCACCTTGATGTCCCTGAAGTCTAGGTCCATCAACAGTTGCTCCAGAATAACCTGTACTTACTTTTACCAGATGATGATTAGTGTCACCAAGACTAAGCATTTGGCCTGATGATAATGCCAGTCGACTTGTGTGAGTTTTAATCCCCGACATCGACTGATCGCCTGTAGTTCGAATTACAGTAGAATCAACACCAACAGTATCGGCAGCAACTGATATTCCGCTACCTGCGCCTACATTTAGTGTAGGAGTACCTGAACTACCTCCTCCAGTAAGACCGTTTCCAGCAGTTACGCCAGTGATATCGCCTTGAGCAGGAATCGCTATAGTTTCTGTTGTGTTATCGCCCTTTCTCAAAGTAATAGTAGACCCAGATATAGATAATGCATCTGTATCATGTAGTGCTTGGTTGTCATTTGCTGCGATTAACTTAGTACCATTACTATAGAACGAATGCGCAGCTCCACCGGAACTAGAGCTTGCAAAGCCACCATTTTTACATTCATGCTCTAACGTCGCTCCGGTGTAAGGATTGGTGCTAGTGAATGTTACTGTTTCGCTGTTCAAGGCAAACACTTCCATGTTCACAGGTAGGTTGTTAGTACTGTTAGTTTTTAGTTGTACCGCAAAATCTTCATTGTTGTTTGAAACTATTTTTACAGTTAGAATTGTGTATGTACTTGTCTGAGATGTAACCAGAATGTCTAAGCTATGATTACAAACAATATCTAATATAGTTCCGATTACAGTACTAGGGCCTGTTCCTGTTATGGTCATTCTGACTGCAGAAGCCAAACTATTACCATCCACAGTGCATACCGTCTGATATGAATTAGTAAGAGTTGCAGTGCCTTTCTTAACAGGCGCATAAACAGGATTTAGTGTGGTTCCATAAGTAGAGGTTGTTAGTACAGTAGAATCGACAGTTATATTATCAGCATTCGCCGTGATGCCAGTTCCGCCTATAACATTCAGCGTTACAGCGCCTGAAGTACCACCACCAGTCATACCTGTACCAGCAGTTACGCCAGTGATGTCGCCTGGAGGCGGGTTAGCCGCACTGTAATAATAAGAACCATGTTGACCATCAAGTAAATCAGCATCTAGACCAGAGCCAGAGCCGTCTGTACCTGCATCCCAAACTGTATTACCCGCTCTTTGTAACGCTCCACCATTTGATTGTAGGTTAAGAGCAAAACTTGCAAAGTCAGAAGCCCTTGCAGCTTGAACCGCAACTTTGTACCCTCCTGTTGCATTTAACGAGGAAACATATAAATATACATCAGATCCTCCCATTCTGACCTGACCATTTGCAGCACTATTTAAAGCATCAGGTCTCGTCTCACTATTGGCTAGAAATACTTGACCGTTTGCAATGAAGTCTCCACCAACTGTTAAGTTGCCTTCTACGCTGAGACTGTTGCCGGTAACACTGGTAGCAGCATAACCACTACCAATAGTCATACCACCATGAACGTGCAGCTTCTTGCCCGCTACATTAGAGCCGCCGCCTCCGATAGCAAAAGTTCCATTACCTCCGTTGTGCCAGATATACTCTGCACCTAGTGCTGCGCCATCGTTAAACCCTATTCCTGTCCAAGAATCCGCAGAAGTCAGCGTTATTTGAGCATCATTTGTTGAGTTCACAACTAGAGTGCCATTCAGCGTACCGCCAGAAAGGGGTAAGTAATCACCACTGTGATTGTGACTTGCCGGTGCATAGTAAGAACCGTGCTGTCCATCTAACAGATCAGCATCTAGTGTTGAACCTGACCCATCGTTGCCTGCATTCCAAACTGTATTGCCACGCCATGTTATATTGTTGCTGCCATTTGGAATATACAATACATCATATCCAGTTCCACCTGATTGCTGAACTCTTAGATTTACCTGAGCTCCATTATTTAATGAACCACTTAAGTAATGTGGATAATGCTGACCATTTCCGTCATATGCATCATAATATATATGACCATTAAAATGGTTTGCTGTGTTTGAAAAGGTTAAAGAACCCGTGGCCGTATCATTAGCATCACTTCTTAGGAATGATGCTGCATGTAAACTATCCACGGTATCTGCATTTGAAACACTTGTAATAAATGTGCTATAATTACCTGCAGTAATAATTTCACTACTATTATGTTTTAAGTAAGAACTACCATGAGTAGAAAATGCAATACCATCTCCTGAATCATTCATAGAGCTAATTAAGAGAACCGAACCACCATGACCACCAGTATTTGTTGTATGATATATACTTGCGTTATCTGAAGAATCTGTTGTACCTTCTTTATCAAAGCCTGTCCATATAATACCAAGGCCTTGGTTGGTGGTAGTAGGTGTACTATCAAAAGCAAGTTTTTTATTTATTGCCCAATAATTATCAGCTTCGTCCCACAACAATGAAGCGCCTGAACCATCAACAATTAATCCAGATCCTCCAGAGTTTGCTTCTGTTTGTCCTGAGCCTACTGTAATTGTTTTATCTGTGACATCTAAATCTGTGACATTATAAGAATTAATATCACCTGTAATACTAAGATTGCCTTGTATTGTTAAATCTTGGAAAGTCGGAGAATCAGAAGTTCTAACATTTTGGTTCATTAAATGAACTTCAGTAGCGCCTTGACCTGTATTTATGTTTGCAAAATTACCTGTTCCAGAAAAATAAGCACTTCTAAATGCAGTACTGGAATTAAATCCAATATCATAAGCATTATGTGTATTTGGATATATTTTTCCATTTAAATCAATATTTAATACATGAGTACCACCAGCACTAAATTTAAGATTATTACCAGTAGATCTTACAAAGTCAGTGACAGTTAATTCATCAAACGTAGGTGAATCGGTTGTTCTTACATTCTGGTTCATTAAATGAACTTCTGTAGCGCCTTGACCTGTATTCACAGTAGCAAATGTTGGAGAATCCGTAGTCCTAACGTTTTGGTTCATTAAATGAACTTCTGTAGCACCTTGACCTGTATCTACTGTAGATGCTGTAAGTTGTCCAGTAATAGTCAAAGCGCCTTGACCTGTAACTTTAAATACTTCTGTTCCACCACTGCCAGTTGTATTACTTACATTAGTCTTAGCAGAAATAATTGCCTGAGAATTAGCATTAGAGTTTGCATTAACTAATAGTGCTGGAAATCCTGGAGCAGAAGACGATTGATGAAATACGCCTGCTGCAGAGTTGGCTGATGCAGAATCTGTGATAGCAATTATTGGGTCCTGATCTCCACTGCCCTTTACAATTAATCTTCCACCAAATATACCTGAAAGAGGCGCAGCACTTATGTTACCTACAGTAACAGTACCATCAAACTCTGATAATTTAATTTCACCATTATTATCTATTTCTAGTGATGGGACACCAGATGAATCATTAACAGCAAATAGAGTTCCGGTTAAATCATTACTAATCGAAAATAATTGGCCTGCACTACCTTCATAACTCAATGTTGTAATACTACCATCATATTGAGTATCTATAGTAATCGTATCATTTCCATTAGCGTCAGCGCCGGTAAACTCGATTTTTGGATTAGCAGAAGCAGACCCATCATTTGGAGTAATTAAAATGTCTTTATCAGTTAGTGCCATAAAAATTCCTTTAAAACTTTCTTTTATATTATTCTATTTATACGTACTTAGACTTAGTTGAGTTGTATATCGTTAATATTTCTGAAGCGGCAAGTTCTCTACTATAAACTCTTGTGTCGTAATATGTTGCATTTGCTCCATATCCACCAGAGTGATATTCTAAACCTACTCTGGCGTAAGAGGCGCTAGGTGTATACACATCACCTGTTATGCTAGTACCAGAATTAGCAAGAACACCATCTATATAAATTTTTATAGCTCCAGTACTACTACTTCTAGTTGCAGCAACATGATGAACTCCAGTATTTTCTAATGTAGTTCCTCCAGAATTTAATAAGTAACTATCAGTTCCATCTGAATTACCTATCCAAAAAGCTGCTCCCTGAGTGTGGTACGCGCTCATTAATTTCATACCTTGTCTATAACTTGTATGTGTACAAACCATTGTTTGATGAGGTCCGTTTCTGCTACCTTGATTAAACCAACCCATCATAGTAATATCGCCTTTTAATGTACCTAGTGTTCCACTTACAGAGGCATAATGATTTTGGTCAGAAAAATTAAATGTTCCATCATTCTGATAATTAAAAGAATTTACTGTAATAGTATTTTTGCCCGACATATCAATTAGACTTTCAGTGCTTGATCTGGCCGAAGCCGGAAATCCTTTTGAATCTTTTACAAAATAAGAAGGAGTTCCCAGTTCAAATTGTAAGTTATCCATTTTAACTACGCCACGGGCTGTATGGTGACCATAACAATAGATTGCGAGATCATAGTCCATATCCATACCTGTTGGTACTGTAAACACTGCATATACTCTTTGCCATTTATAAGGAATAGTATTTTTTGCTGTAGTTTGTGAGTTAGATCGACCAGCATGGAATCCATTGCTTCCACTGGTATTTCTCATATACACACCAGCGTCTGGGGCTTTATCGATTCTACTTGTCCAAGAATCCCATGAGATAGAATAAGTATCTCCAGCAGACAATCCATAATCATTAAAACTCTGACCTAAACCAAAACTATTTGCTTTCCATTGGCCATCTTCGTCATTCATATAATAAACAGGTTTCTTTCTCTCAAAGTCCCATTTCCAATAACCATGAAAAGACGATTGCCAATTACCACTATTGGCCCCAGTATTAACAGCTGTTGATCTTGTTCCTGTGGGCGTATTTACAACTAATCTACCAGGATGGTTACTATTAAAAGTTGCATCCGTAGAATATTGATGAAACGATATATTATCTTTCGGTTCATGGAGTGCATTCACATGATAACATAAATTAGACGTAGGTTTACCTTTAAAGGACTTAGGATTACTCATATCCCACCAGAATTCAAGATTATTTGTTGATACTACATTACCTATCGCCATTATAAACCAAACCTTGCTCTATAAGCGTTAAACAATGCTTTTACGTTTTGAGCATCTAAAGTTGACTCGTACATTTGTATAATATCCATATATCCATTCCAATTACCACCTCTACTGTTAGTAGCGCCAATAAATAAGTTATTGGTATTTGTAGCTGGTATCGATTTATTTGTACTACCTACGTCTCTTTGATCAACTAATACACCATTTAAATACGTCTTTAATCCATTTGATATATTGCCATTAAATGTTACGCAATAATTTTGCCATACACCCGTCTTATAATCACCAGTATTTGTGCCAGTTTGAGCATAAACTGTATAACCTAAAGAATCGATTCCCCATCTTGGCCCATCTAGTCCAAATCCTGTACCAAACACAAATCCTTCTGTTCCAGACCAAGAACCAGTAGTTTCCCAACCAAAGTTTGGATGATCTACATCACCAGCGTCTTGAAAGTAGTGCCACCAATTCCAAGTAGCATTAGGTCCCTGTGGTATATATACTCCACCACTATTACTTGTAATATTTACAGGAAATTGAATGTATGCAGATCTCGTCGAAGCATTAGGATTAGCAAATTTTAAATGACTTGATCCTAACGTACTATCTAATCCAACTGTTCCACTACTTGCTGTAGTAACAGTTCCAGTTTGCCCACTTATCATTTCCGTAAATGTTGTGCCTGTACCAGGATAACATTTAGTATTTAATCCATCAAAATTAAAACAAATAGAAGGATGCAATTTTATAGAATGGGTAATCATGTGTTTTCCTCATATTCTTCTCGAGTAATTAGAATCCAAGTTGGTTCTCCATTAGGATCTAACAAACCATCGTCTATTACAAAATATTCTCCATCTACTTCAATATATTCCATTATTTAAACCTATTAGACTGTAAAAAGCTAGTGGGTAGCGCGTGATTTACTGAAGGTATTTCTCCAAAGAATAAATTATCAATTACATACCTTGCAGAATCTCCAGCTTGTTCTGAGCGATAGTTGTAGTTTCTTAAATTCATAAATTTTATAAATTTTGTTCCATGTCTAAATGCGGCACCACTACCTCTTGTTGTGCCTGTACATATTGCACTATATGTCGTCCATGTTTGGGGGTACACGGGCGCGCCCATTGCATAATTATAAGTTCCTCCGGCTCGGCCATTTGAAATATATGTACCTATAGGATAATCACCATTAGCATCTAAAGCAGCTGACCAAGTAGGTAAACCACTATTTAAAGTAATTGACCATTCTCCACCGCCCAAATCTGTTAAACCATTAGTAGGATAAGCATCGTTAGGTACCCAATATCTTGTATAACCTTCAGAATATGGATAATCACCCCCAAAAAGCATAAAGCCTCTTTGATGCGATGTTGTTGAAACACTAAATCCAGATGCATTAGCAACATAAATTGTTGTATCGCCAGGAGAAGCAGCTCTTGTTAATGTAGTATCACCGGCCCCTTTGCAGTTTCTTAATTCAATAAAATTTTTATTTTCATCGTAAGTAGCATAGCCTATATGCCCACTTCCATTTCTACTATTATAACTTTGTGTAATTGTTTTTATTGAATAAGCTAACTGATAAACTTTTGAAGTATCTACAGGTATATATTGTGAACCAATAGCTCCACTCCCATAAACATTGTCGCCCACAAAGAAAGATCCTCCATTACTAAGATAATCTCCTGCTGTAGTTCTTCTGCTCATCCAAGTAAAGTTAGAATTGTCACCTTTTTGACCAGCTCCATTTTCAAATAAGCCTGTTGTTTTTCTATTATAAACTGTTGCCATATTCAACCTCAAATCTTTCTATATCTTTACGTTCAGCTTGAATAAAGTAAAAATATTCTGTATCATTAGAAATATTTACAACGTTATCTCCTATACTATCAACATATAGATAGTCAGATTTACCAATTGACGTTAATTGAACAGTAATAGTATCTTCATGTACTAATCCAATCCAATATTCTGGCAGTTGAATAGTTGAGTCCTTTGTTTTTCCCCTAATATATACAGCATGCTCTGGTCCTTCTAAAACACCATGATGTAATCGCATACCTTCTTTAGTTGGATGCTTAATATCAAATGATTTTGTTGCAGCAGTTAAGCCACCTACTACAGCTATATCACCTGTAGCTCTCATGTCTCCATATACTTCAAACTCATAATTGTTGCCGCTATAGGTACCAAAGCGAGCTTGTGCCGTATAACTGTTTGCAGTGCTTCCAGATTGGTCTATGTAAAGGGGTATACCACCGCCTACATCTTGTTTTCTAAATCTAGTTCTGTATCTTCCATCAGAGTAAGTTCCACCAACCTCAAAGTGCAAACCAGTTGTAGTATCTGTAGCAGCGCCAGATGTTTGAAGAACTAGATTTCCTGATTTAGTATCATTAGCGTCTGATCTTACAAATTGACTAGCATGAAGACTATCAACCATATCAGCATCAAGTCCAGA
>Ga0209557_1000319_pt1 | contig 29870 bp, 24 predicted proteins | sample SaaInlV_120m_DNA_4_FD_184672 | JGI IMG/M metagenome (GOLD analysis project Ga0209557, IMG submission 184672) | Marine microbial communities from expanding oxygen minimum zones in the Saanich Inlet - Saanich Inlet SI074_LV_10m_DNA (SPAdes) (version 2) | ecosystem: Environmental > Aquatic > Marine... | reverse complement strand
ATCAAGTGTCAAATGAGGAGATTCTACGTGGTTCCACGCCACTTTGTCTCGCTGAGCGTCTCGCTGAGATTTACTCATTGTTTAGGATAGTTGGCTATGTATTTGATTTTGTGGTGCCCCCACACGGCAAACTTATCTTTGGTAAAGTATTTTTTTTCAAATATTTAAAGTAATACAGATTTCAAAAAACGGTCCCAAAAGCGGTCCACGAGCAAGCAACCGCTCTCAATCAATCTTCCACGTTACGAAGCGAAAGCGGAAAACGAACGTACAGCATCACAGCCAAGCGGATGATCTCAGGGCTTGTTTTAAAGTACCTGAATGAAGAGTGTTTTGTCATACGGCTAGGCTACGAAACAGCCCGCTCCGTCTCAAGCTAGTTTAATCTGACAGTACCGCTGGCAGGCAAAATTCAAGCTGGCGAACCTATTCCTCCCGTTTTCCACGATTTTGCAGCGGCATTGATTAGGGGTAATTTAATTAGATACGTTCACGTTCGCTGTGACGGATGAAATCAAGGTGTTCACTGCGTCTGCACCCAAATCTCGCATCATTTCGACTGGCCCTTTGGCAAATGCAAAAGCGCGACAAGCGCCAAGATCGATTGCTCCGGCGGTTGCGACCTCCTCATCGAGTTCCTGTTTCACAGCAAAGAAGATCGCGCCTTGTAGGCGATCTGCGATAGCTTGGCGCTCGCTCGCGCCGAGCGGCGAGGGAGCATCGGAAATCTCCCAGTTTTCATCAGCATCTCCAGTTGCGCTCAAGCTATAGGCGGGCTCATAAAACGGACCCAAATGCGCCAAATTGCGGACCGCAGCGAGGTTGATGCGCGGTTTGACGATGTTCATTACAAAGAATGGCCCTACCGGCACGCCAAGTACTTGTTTTGCGACGTCATCTATCTGGGCAGGCGATCCAAGGCTGTCGTCGATGCAGCGTGCGGCCTCGTTTGTATAAGGGCAAAAGAACCGGTTTAAGGCAAATCCGCTTTGATCTTTGCATTCGATCGGAATTTTCCGACAAGTGTCTAGAAATGACAGTGTCGCTGTTACAGTGTTGTCTTGGGTCACGTCACTGCGCACAACTTCTACGACCGGATTCACCTCTGCAGGACTAAAGTAGTGCAACCCACAAAAACGATCAGGATACACCAGCGCGCTCGCGATCTCGGAGACTTTCAGTGCGCTGGTGTTGGTCGCCAGATGGCAGGTTCGGGAGATAACCTGCTCTAGCTGTGAGAAAACAGATTTCTTGATATCAAGATCCTCGAACACCGCCTCGATCACCAGATCGGCGTCGCTGGCTGCGGAAAAATCAGTTGAAAATTGTAGGCACGACAGGGCATTTTCGCGATCCTGCGCCGTTATCCTTTCCTTTGAAACCTGACGGTCAAAGTACTTATGCACGCGCGCTTGTGCCCGTTCCAATGACGCATCAGATGTGTCGATCAGAACCGTCTTTATTCCGCCGCTCAACGCTGAGATCGCGATGCCGCCACCCATTGTGCCAGATCCGATGATTGCAATTTTCTGGATCACAGACATCACTTTGCCTCCGGGTTTTCTATGATGATAGCAATGCCCTGACCGCCGCCGATACACATCGTCGCAAGGCCAAAGCGCCCGCCGGTGCGCCGCAATTCGTAGATCAATTTGATCAAGATTACGGCACCGGATGCCCCGATGGGATGGCCAAGAGCAATGGCCCCGCCATTCGGGTTCGTAATTTGAGGTGGAAAGCCGAGTGCATTTGACACGGCGCAGGCTTGGGCCGCGAAGGCCTCGTTGGATTCAATACAAGACAGATCTGAAACCTTCAGACCAGCACGATCTAGGGCGAGCGTTACCGCCGGAATCGGCCCCATCCCCATCACCTCTGGCGCAACACCACCTAGGGCAGACGCGCGGATCACGGCAAGTTTGGGCATGCCATTTTTGTCCGCGACATCCTCGGATGCCAGAACAAGTGCGGCGGCCCCGTCATTGATACCCGATGCATTGCCCGCCGTTACAGTGCCGTCTTTCTTAAAGGCCGGACGCAGTTTTGCGAGATCTTCGGCCTTCAGATCAGCACGCACATGTTCATCAGTGTCAAACACCACGTCTTTGCGGCCTTGTCTGACTGTCAGAGGCAGAATTTGTTCTTTGAAATGCCCTGCCTTGATCGCAGCAGCGGCCCGCTGATGGCTCTCAAAGGCCAGCGCGTCTTGGGCGCTGCGATCAATGTCGCTTGCCGTCGCCACATTTTCCGCAGTCACGCCCATATGGCCATTGCCAAACGGGTCCGTCAGCGCGCCGGTCATCATGTCGGTGGCACTCACATCGTCCATTTTTGCACCAAAGCGCGCAGCAGACATCAAATGGCCGACGCGGCTCATGTTTTCAGCGCCACCGGCAAGAACGATATCACCGTTGCCCAACATGATCTGTTCGGCGGCGGTAATAACGGCCTGCAATCCGCTGCCGCACAGCCGGTTCAATGTCAGCGCTGGCGATGATTCGGGAACGCCTGCCCCGATGGCGGCGACCCGTGACAGGTACATATCGCGTGGTTCGGTGTGGATGACATTGCCGAATACCGATTGATTGATAAGGGCGGGAGAAACCCCTGCCCGCGCGATGGCTTCTTTGGCAACTTCGACGGCCAAATCACAGGGCGGCGAACCCGCCAGCGCACCGCCAAAATCCCCGATTGCGGTGCGGACACCGGATGTGATGACAACCTTGCTCATTATTTGATGTCCCCCAGCGGTCCATCTGCTTTTTTCCACGCGGCGACGCCACCGGATAGGTTCACCACGGGCGACAGTCCCATTTCAACGGCGACCTTGGCTGCCAGCGCCGAACGCCCGCCAGACGCACAATAAAACACATAGGTTTTGTCCTGATTGAACGCGGGCTTGTGGGCGGGGCTTTCAGGATCAATATGGAATTCCATCATCCCCCGCGACGACGCAACAGCGCCCGGAATGATGCCCGATTTAGCCTGCTCCGTCCCATCGCGCAGATCGACAAACACATGCGTGTCACTGCCAACCAGTGGCAAGGCGCCTTCAACACTGATGGCAGGGATCGCCGACAATGCCTCTTTGACGATGTCCTTGGAGCTTTTCGTGATGTTCTGGGCCATGGGGGTTTCCTTGGGATTAGATTGTGAGATCGAGCCGTGGTTTCCAGAATGGGCGGAAGAGTTCAATTTTGGGGCAGCGGTTCATGATCACCTCAAGGCCTGCGTCTTGCGCCAGTTTCGCGGCGGCATCGTCGTAAACGCCAATCTGGCCCCACAAAACCTTGGCTTTGATGGCAATCGCCTTTTCCGCAAAACCATAGAATTCCTCCTTCGGGCGGAACACGTCGACCATGTCCACGGAACGATCAATCTCTTCAAGCGAATGGTAAACCTTGATGCCGCGGATTTCGGTCAGGTTCGGGTTCGGGTTGACGGGGATCATGTCATAGCCGGTTTCATGCAGCACACGCAGCACGCCGTAGCTGAACTTGGTCTTGTCCGCACTGGCCCCGACCATGGCAATGGTTTTCACCGATGACAGAATGTCAGCTAGGTATTTGGAATCGTAGTCATAGATGTGGTCAACATCAGCTTCGGGCATCTATGCCTCCTGTTCTTTGTGCCCTACCGCTTTGCGACTTGAGGGCGGGGGCGTGGCGATATCCGCCTTGAGTTCGTGGGGTTTGAGCGGATCCAAAAACGGATTGCGGTATAGCTTGTCGTGGCTCTCGACGCCGATTTCCAGGGTGATGTCTGTCGTCGGACGAGCCACGCAAAGGATTACATAACCGTCGTTGAGCTGTCGGTTGTTCAGCGCGACTTGGCGGCGTTGGTCGACTTCGCCGGTGGTGAGTTTGGCGGCACAGGTAATGCAACCGCCGTATTTACATCCAAACGGCAGTTCGACGCCTTGATCGCGCAAGCTGTCGAGCAGCGGTTTGCGCGGATCAACCACATAGCGCGCGCCATCGCGATTGGCGATCGTCACAATCATAGCCAGATGTCACTTGTGCAATCGCCGCCGGGATAACGTGCCTCGTGGCAACGCGAGGGGCCGTTGGGTTCTTGGCCAAAGTCCACGATGAAATCGGGGTTCAGTGTCATGCCACCGTTCACCGGATCACAGTCGATCTTCACCATAACGCCGCCACGTTCGCGGATTTCGGGATAGAACTGGTTGTCCCACGTGCTGAACAAGCTGGTCGTCACATAAAGCCGTTTGCCATCAAGGCTAAGTTGGAACATCTGCGGGCCGCCGGCCATTTTGACGCCGTTGACCTCTGGTGCGCGGCCCAGCAAGCCGCCCATCCAGACCTGCCCCGTGAGGACGGGGTTGTGCGGATCAGAGATGTCGTATTGCCGCATATCGCCATGCAACCAGTTGTTCAGGTAAAGGTATTTGTCGTCCATCGAAATCAGGATGGCGGACATCACACCCGGCACGGGGATCGGCCAGTCGGGGTGGGGTTCATTGGCGACGTCAATAATCTTTTCCCACTGCCATTTGCCTGCGTCGTCTTTCCACCAGTGAATGACGTTTGACGACAGCGCCGCCCCGCAGAACCCATGGGTGCTGTCGGGATCATGGTGGAATTTGACTTCCAAAGGCAACAACCCGTCTTCGCCCAGATACATAGTTTCGACGGGCACGCGTTTCTCGAAGTCCCAAAAGTGCAGCTCGCGCCCGTATTTCAGATGCCCGACTTCCTCCAGATCGAAGCCCGGCATAAAGGTGTTTGGCGCGGCCCATTCGGAACTGACCATCACGTTGTGACGCGGCTGATACCAAAAATCATAGCCGAATTTGATGTCGCCCATGGAGTTTTCCCAGCGGCCTTGGATCTCAAAATCCTTGTTGAGATGCAGATAGCCGCCCGGTGCCTCGCCCTTGGCGTCGCCCAGCATCGAGATGATGATTTCGCTGCCCAGACAATGTACCGTATGCGGGCCGGACAGGTTCGTCTTGGACTTGATGTCGGCCCCATCGACCACCTTATGCAAACGTGGCGCACGGGGATCGGTCGCAGTGTCTACGATGTGCAGATTGTTCGAGCGCACACCCGGCAAAATCAGATACTTGCGCGACATGTTGCCGTCGTCAAAACACGACGAACAAGCATTCCAACCCATATGGTGAAGCTCGTCCCCGATGCCAGGCATTTCAAGGCGGTGAATAACTTGCGAATAGGTTGGGCTATCAGGATCGACATCCACCGTCGCCAGATAATCTGGTTTCTGGATGCCCGTGCCAGTATAGATCGCAATTGTGTACAGCAGCTTTTCGCGCGGTGCCTTTATCGCATCAGCAGGCGACGCATATCCCGGTCCACAACATTCCATCTTCTGTCCTCTCGACATTTACCCACGCATTTCGGTCGATAGAGGCCGCCAGTTTGGCTGGCGTTTTTCGACAAAGGCGCTGATGCCCTCCTCGGCATCTGGTTCCATCATATTCGCAACCATGACACGCGACGCATATTCGTAGGCATGTTCCATTGGCATCTCAACTTGCTGGTAAAATGCTTCTTTTCCGATCCGCAACGTGGTGGGGGCCTTTGCAGAAATCTTGTCTGCGAGGCTATTCACCTCAGCCTCCAGATCACCGGACGCCACAACCCTGTTCACCAAACCAAACTGCAATGCCTGATCCGCCGAGATCATGTCGCCGGTCAACAGCATCTCCATCGCAGCCTTGCGCGACACGTTGCGTGACAAGGCGACCATGGGCGTAGAACAGAAAAGACCAATATTGACCCCCGGCGTGGCAAATCTTGCGTCATCTGTTGCAACGGCCAAATCGCAACTGGCTACCAATTGACATCCGGCAGCGGTCGCAATGCCATGTACCTGCGCGATAACAGGTTTTGGGCAAGCGATAATCGCCTGCATCAGGCGCGCGCATTTCGCCATTGTGTCTTCGAAGAAAGCGCGGCCCTGATCGGGAAGGGCGCGTGCTGCGGTCAGTTCTTTCAGATCATGGCCTGCGCAAAAGCCGGGACCATTTGCTGCGATGACAATCACATGTATCCGGCTGTCCGCTCCGAGGGCGTAAATCGCACTGTGCAGTCGATCCAACATTGCAACTGACAGGCTGTTGCGCGCGTCGGGGCGGTTCATGGTTAGGCGCGCCACTGCGCCAAGTGTTTCGCAATGAACAATGTCTGCTGCAAATTCCATCGTCATTCCTTTAACAATCCACGAGCGATCACGAGTTTCATGATCTCATTGGTCCCAGCATAAATGCGTTCAATCCGGTTGTCGCGGTACATGCGTTCCAGCGGGTATTCTGCCATCACTCCGTAGCCGCCGAAAAGCTGGAGACAGCGGTCGATAATCTTGGCCTGAAGATCGGTCAGCCAGTATTTTGCCATCGACGCTTTTTCAGTCGTCAGCTTGCCTTGCAGATGCTCAGCAATACAGGCATCCAGAAACGTCTTGGCGATGGTGGCTTCGGTCGCACATTCGGCCAATACAAACTGAGTGTTTTGGAACTCGGCAATTTTTTTGCCAAAGGCCGCGCGGTCTTTGACGTATTCAACCGTCACCCGCAGCGCGCGTTCGATCCGCGCCACCGCATAGACGCCGATCAACAGGCGCTCTTGGGGCAATTGCTGCATCATCTGGGCAAACCCCTGCCCCTCTTCCGGACCAAGCAGGGCCGATGCCGGCACCCGCATGTTGTCAAAGAACAATTCAGACGTATCGTTGGACTTCATCCCCAGCTTGTCGAGGTTTCGACCCCGCCGGAAGCCCTCCAGACCATCGGTTTCCACCAGAAACAACGAGGTGCCACGCCCGCCCGCCTTAGGGTCAGTCTTGGCTGCTACAATGATCATATTCGCCAAGGCGCCATTTGTGATAAATGTCTTTGAGCCGGAAATCTTGTAGTAATTGCCATCTTTGACGGCCGTGGTTTTAATGTTTTGCAGATCAGACCCGGCTCCTGGCTCGGTCATCGCAATCGCGCCGATCAGTTCGCCAGATATCATGCGCGGCAGGATTGAATGTTTCTGCTCATCCGAGCCGTAGTGAATGAGATAGGGGATCACGATGGAGTTGTGTAAACCGCCACCCCAGCCATCAATTCCCGCCAGATTGCCCTGATAGGCAATCACTGCATCATGGGCAAAACTGCCGCCAAGGCCGCCAAATTCTTCAGGGACTTCCGCCCCCAGCAACCCCATTTCGCCTGCCTTTTCCCAAACGGCACGCGGGAAAGACCCTGCTTTCTCCCAATCCTCGTAGTTCGGCGCGCATTCGCGCGCGTAGAATTGGCGACACGCATCGCTTAGCATCTCAAGCTCGTCGTCCATCCAGTGTGAGCGGGGAAGGTCTAGTTCTGTCATCAAATACCGGCCAATTGAGTGGAGTGCGCAGGGGTTCAAATGGAAGTCTATAAAGTAGCCCGTGCCGCAGCCAATCGAATTAGCAGATACACCCATACCTAAAGTAAATGGAAACCGCCGATCTATACAAAGGCAAAAGAAATGAATAACTGTTATTCATAGAAAAACCTGAGGGTCAGCCAGCCAATGAACCTACGTCAACTCGAGGCATTCAGAGCAACCATCCGCTGTGGTTCCATCACCGAAGCTGCGAAGATGATGCATATCTCACAGCCCAGTGTCAGCAGGCTCATCGCTGATCTTGAACATTCCGCCGGATTTCCGTTGTTCTTGCGCGTTGGGCGGGGGCTGACCCCGACTGTAGAAGGTCGCCATTTTTACGAAGGTGTCGAGGGCATGTTTGTAGGAATCGACCGCTTGCAGGATTTGGCGAAATCAATTCGCACGTCGCAAGGTGGCGCGATCTCTATCGGGACGATCCAGTCCATCGCGACGATAGAGTTGCCAATCGCCATAAGCCGCCTTTATCATGAAAACCCCGACATCGAGTTTGTCGTGCAATCGCGCAATACGCCTGCAATCCTCGACGCGGTTCAGATGCGCCAGATTGATCTGGGTATTGTCGGGCGAGAGCCGGATTATGCGGGCGTCGAAGTCTTGTATCAAACGTCTGCTGCCTATGTTTGCCTGATACCCGAAGACCACCCTCTGGCCGGTGAATACGGGCCGGTTGATCTTGAAGAGCTGGTCAAGACAGAGACATTTGTCACCTTTGGCGCTAGCTATCCGGACTCCATGATGTCGATAAACCCTGAACTATCTGACGAACTGCGTGCGCGGTCCCGCCTGTCCGTGGCCAATATGCCTTTGGCGGGTGCCTTGGTGCGGGAAGCGTCTGTGCTGGCCATCGCCGATCCATTTTCGGCAGAACAGGCCGTGCGAATGGGCGGTGTCGTGTTCCGGCCCATCAAACAGAAACTCACGTATTTTGTCGCTGTTGTTGCCGCCCGTCGCGAAGATCTGTCGCGCGAGGCATTGAAATTCGTCGATCTGTTTGGTCAGCAATTGCAAGCTCGGGTCGACAAGGTGGAAAGCATGAATGACACGCCATGACACCTATGGATTTCGCGCAGGTATAGGTCTGGCGTATGGGTCAGAGATGTTTTTCGATTGGTCGGCCCTGCCTAACTCTTTATAGTCTTGGGAAGCTCTTATAAATCCCCGAGGCAGTCGCGCGCATGATGCAGCAAAACAGCAGAATATTCTCGACCGAAGACGCGCGACGGCTCGCAAAACGGCGCCTGCCCCGTTTGATCTTTGACTTTATCGAAGGGGCAGCAGGGCGCGAGGTTGGCGCGGCGCGCAATGTGTCACAGTTCGATAACATCATGCTGCAACCCCGCGTGATGGCGGATGTTGCGCAGTGTGCGTTGGCGACGAAACTGATGGGGCAATTTTACAAGGTGCCCTTTGGAATTGCCCCGATGGGCATGTGCAACCTTGTCCATCCAAAGGCGGACACATCGCTGGCCGATACCGCAAAGGCGATGGATTTTCCTGTGTGCCTGTCCTCGGCGGCGTCCACCTCAATTGAGGATATGGCCCGCATGGCGGGATCGCGCGCGTGGTTTCAGCTTTACTTCGGGGCCTCTCAAGACGCATCTTTGGCGATGGTCGAACGTGCCCGTGTTGCCGGGTATGACACTCTCGTTCTGACTGTGGATGTGCCGCAAGTCTCACGAAGGGTGCGCGATCTACGCAACGGTTTCACGGTCCCTTTTGCGATGACGCCTCGCGCCTTTATGGACTTCGCAATCCACCCAAAGTGGTCCCTGCGCACGCTTGCCGCAGGTGCGCCGCGTCCGATGAATTTTACTGACAGCAATGGGGTCAACACCTTCAACCGCGGGGCAAGCCGGTCAGGGGCCGATTGGGAATTTTTGGCGGTTTTGCGGGACAAATGGCCGGGTAAGCTCGTTGTTAAAGGTGTCACATCTGCTGCAGACACCCGCCGGATTTGCGCCCTTGGTGCTGATGCAATTTACGTCTCAAACCATGGCGGAAGACAGTTGGACTCTGTGCCACCTGCAATCAGGCTTTTGCCCTTGATCCGCGCGGCAGCTGGCCCGGACTTTCCACTGCTTTTTGACAGTGGCATTCGCGGCGGAGAAGATATCGTCAAAGCCCTCGCCCTTGGCGCTGATTTTGTCATGATAGGACGCCCTGCTCTGTATGCACTGGGGGCAGAAGGCGCTGTCGGCCTGAACTCACTCCTTAAATGCTTCGGGGCAGACATCAGCGTTGTGATGGCACAACTGGGTGTGACCTCTATCAGCCAACTTGGGCCAGATGTCGTGTTTGATGACGCTGCTCTTAAGGGCGAAGACCTTGAAACAAAACCGCGGGCGGCTTTGCAGCTTGCCGCCAAAACCTAAAGTGAGACATATCAAATGACAGACCCCAAGATGATCAGAGGTGGTGCGCTGTTGGCCCGCGCCTTCAAAGAAAAAGGCGTTGAACATGCCTTCACGCTGGCGGGTGGCTTTTGCAATCCGGCCCTTGAAGGGTTCATGGAATGCCAGATGCCTGTCATCAACACGCCCCATGAACAGATCGCGGGGCACTTGGCGGATGGTCATGCCCGCATCACCCGCAAACCTGTGATTTGCCTTGTTGGTCCCGAAGGGTTTGCCAACGCCGTGCCCGCCATGTTGGAGGCCGGAGGCGAGCGCAGCCCCGTCATTTTTGTTACAGGGTCATCCACGCTCAAACGTCAGGGTGCGGGCGGCTTCAAAGAGATCGACGATGTGGCCATCGCGGCCCCCTTGGTCAAATACTCGGTCCAGATCACGGATGGTGAACGGATCAGTGAATTTGTGAACCGCGCTTGGACCGCCGCCACAACCGGTTATCCCGGTCCTGTGCATATCTCGCTGCCCGTGGACATCATGTTCTCGTCCTTTGCGCCAGACGCGGGGCTGGAAGAACGCCCGTTCAACCGTAGCGACCGCCCTGTCGCACGGGCATGGCCTGATCCTGCGGCCTTGGCTGTTGTGTTGGACAAGGTAAAAAATGCCGAACGCCCCGTCATCATTGGTGGCCACGGTGTCTGGTGGTCCAAGGCAGAGGACAGGCTTGAACAGGCCGGCAAGGCCCTGCGCCTGCCCATTTTCAACGTCCCCTACCATTCCAAACTTCTGGGTGAAGAATCCGAGGCCTATATGGGTTTGGCTGATTTCCACCAATATCACCCCTCGAAACCTGCGATCCACGAGGCCGATCTGGTGCTGATGATTGGCGGGCGTCTCGACAACCAGATGAACTTTGGCAACCCGCCGTTCTTTCCAAAGGACCAAACGCTGATCTGCATTAATGGCAGTCACGAGGAATTGGAATACAACCAAGCTGCCGATGAGGTGTTGCTGTCTGACCCCGGTGCTTTCCTTGAGGCGCTCAGTGGCGTGGGCAAAACCTGGCCCGCGTGGTTTGATCTGCAACGGACCCGGCGTGCCGCTTGGGTCGACGAATGGTACGACCATATCGAGGCCGAATCCGCAAAGCCCGGCAAGATGCATCCGCTGCAACTCTCGTTGGATGTGCAAGAGCAAATGGGTGACGATGACTGGTTGATCTTTGACGGTGGCAACACCCATTTCTGGTCTGAAATTGCGGTGAATATGGCCGGATGGCGCGGGCAAAAACTGGGCGGCATTATGCATCCCGGCAATTACTCTCTGCTGGGTGTGGGCGTGTCGTTTGGTATCTCTGCCAAGGCGCTGCACCCGGATCGCAATGTCGTCCTCATTTCTGGCGATGGAGCGTTCCTGTCGGGAGGGCTGTCGATTGAATACGCCTTTCAGGAAGGCCTGCCGATCACCATTGTCATCGACAACAACAACGGCCTTGATTGCATCAGCCAACAACAAGAACGCCTGTTCAAAAATGGAAAACACTTCGCAACCGATTTCCGCGACATCCCGTTTCATACGATGTGTGAAGGTATGGGCGGGCATGGTGAGCTGGTGGAAACACGCGACCAACTTGCACCCGCCTTGCAACGCGCCATGTCCAGCGGCAAAGTGGCCATCGTCAACGTCAAATGCCGCGGCGTGATCAGCCCGATTGTTGCAGCAACATCCGACAAGCGAGAAAAGGCTTCGATTGAATAATGGCGATGCTCACCTCACATACTCTGAATGGCACTGATGGCACCCACGCGGGTGACATCGCTGTGACGCTCACAAACCTGACCAGCGGCGCTGTCGTGCTGACCGCCGCGATGGACGACGTCGGGCGACTGTCACAAGACATCCCGTTAAAACATATTGACGTGGAGGCAACTTACGAACTGGTTTTTGACACGGGCCCGTATTGGGCTGCGCGCAAGATGCCTGCCACTGTCACGCAGATCGCCTTGCGGTTTGCCATGCCGGACCCCAAAGGCGGATATCATATGCCTGTGATCCTAAATCCCAATTCTTATTCGATGTGGATGTCTGCCTGATGGATGGTTTGAACATGTCGCGGCGCATCCGTCGCACCCCTTATACTGATCGAGTTGAGCAGTCCGGCGTGCGCGGCTTTTCTGTCGTCAATCACATGCTGTTGCCCAAGGCGTTCCAGCCAACAGTTGAACAGGATTATTGGCACCTGCGCGAACACGTCCAGCTCTGGGACGTGTCCTGCCAGCGTCAGGTCCAGATCACGGGGCCAGATGCTGCCGCCCTTGTCCAATGGATGACACCGCGCAATATCGCCCGTGCCAAGGAGGGGGATTGTTTCTATATCCCCATCATCGACGCACAGGGTGGGATGATCAACGATCCGGTTATGCTGAAACTGGCCGAGGACCACTTTTGGCTGTCTATCGCGGACAGTGACGTTCTGCTTTATGCGATGGGTTTGGCGCTGGGGCGCGGCATGGATGTCGAGATAAGCGAGCCTGACGTGTCGCCTCTGGCTGTCCAAGGCCCAAAGGCCGAAGACCTGCTGGCCGGATTGTTCGGCGCGCATATTCGCGACATCGGGTTCTTCAAATTTGGCTGGATCGAATTCCAAGGCACCCGCCAACTCATTGCCCGCTCTGGTTTCTCCCGCCAGGGCGGCTTTGAGATTTATCTGGAAGGCGGGCAACTGGGATCGACACTTTGGGACGCAATCTGGGACGCGGGCCAAGCATTTAACATCACACCCGGCTGCCCCAACCTGATCGAACGAATCGAAGGTGGATTGTTTTCCTATGGCAACGAATTCACGCGAGACAACAATCCTTTTGAAATCGGGCACGGCAAGTTCTGCGTTACCGATGGCGCCATTGACTATGTTGGTCGCGCAGCTTTGCAAAAAATCGCCGCAAAAGGGGCCGGCCGCGAAATTCGCGGTGTGGTCTTTGATGGCGGCCCCTGCCCAACTTGTTCTAAACTGTGGCCTGTGATGGTTGGGGACACCCGCGTGGGCCAGATTACTTCGGCCATCTGGTCGCCGCGATTGAAGCGCAATGTCGGGCAATCCATGATCGATCGTGAGTTCTGGGATGCGGGCCAAGCCGTAACCGTTCATTCTCAGGACGGAATGATACGGTCAGGGGAAGTCTCTGCCCTGCCTTTTGACTGATATTGCATCGCAAATTGGTACATCTATTTGATGCGCCTTTGAAACTGGCAGGGACACACGGTCCTCTGTCAGTTCCACCTTACTCAAGCCATCTGTTCCTCTGCATCCTCACGCTGAGCCACTTCAAGGTCTTGAATGGAATGGTGACACCTGATTGAATGACCGTCCGCGCTATGCTGCCATGGCGGCACATCACTGTCGCAGATCGGTCCAATCCTGCGCGGGCAACGGCGCTGGAATGGGCAGCCTTGGGCAGGCGGCGACAGTTCAACCACGTCATCAGCACTTAGCGTCGGGGCCGTATCAGGATCAGGTTCTAAAACTGCGCCCAGCAGAACCTCGGTATAAGGGTGCGACGGGGTGCTATAGACATCCGCCGATGGCCCCAATTCACACAACCGCCCCTGATATAGCACCGCCACACGGTCGGACAGCGCACGCACAACCGCCAAATCGTGGCTCACGAAAACATAGGTCGTGCCTTGCGTCGCCTTGAGGTCATTCAGCAGGTCCAAAACGGCGGCCTGAACAGATACGTCTAGCGCCGATGTCACCTCGTCACACAGGACCAGATCGGGTTCAGCGGCGAAGGCCCGTGCGATGGCAACCCGTTGTTTTTCGCCACCCGAAAGCTGGCTGGGCAAACGGTCCAGATAATGCGCGCCAAGACGGACCCGGTCCAGAATCTCGGCAGAGCGCTGGTGCAGCGCCTCCCCGGTCAGCCCAAAATACAGCTTCAACGGCTGTTCAAGAATTTGCGCAATGGTTTGGCGCGGATTGAGGCTATCATCGGGGTTTTGGAAAATCAGCTGAATCTTGCGCAGATGATCCGGGCTACGCTGTTCAACCTTTGGTGCCAACGCACCTTCGTCGGCTACAGTAATCTTGCCACCAGATGGCGGAAGTAACCCTGCGATAGTCTTGAGAATTGTCGACTTTCCTGACCCGCTTTCCCCCACAAGGCCCAGCGTTTCGCCCTTCGCAATGGTGATTTCGATACCATCAACGGTAGGGACATAGTCGCCGTCCCTGCTCAGGATTTTGTCGAGCAGCCCAGGCCGGCGATAGCTGATCGCCACGTCTTGCAAATGCAATGCCGCGGGCGCGTTTTCGTCAAGGGTTGCGGGGATTGCGCCGCCGCCAACCAAGGACAGTTTATGGGCGTCCTGATGATGAAAACACCGCACAGCTTCGCCGCTCGGCAGGCGTTCAAGATCAGGGCGTCGATCGCGACATGCGTCTTGCGCCAAGGCGCATCGATCAACAAAGGAACACCCGTTCCCCACGCCACCCGGCGACGGAGGGCGACCATCCAATGCAACCGGCAAACGTGGATCGCTGAGCTTTGGGATTGAGGCCAAAAGCCCGCGCGCATAAGGGTGGATCGGTGCCTTTAGCACCTGTCGCGCAGAGCCTTCCAGCACGACCTCACCCGCATACATCACCACAACACGGTCACAGACCCGCGCAATCGCGCCAAGATCGTGACTGACATAGACCATCGCCATGCTGCGATCCCGCGCAATATCGCGGAGCAATTCAAGGATATGGGCTTGCGTTGTGACATCGAGGCCAGTGGTTGGCTCGTCCAACAACAGCGCTGTTGGTTCACCCGCCAATGCCATCGCGATTGCCGCGCGTTGTTGTTGCCCACCTGACAACTCATGTGGAAAACGGGTCATGATCGCCTGTGGATCAGGCAAGCGCACTTGTCCGAGTAGTTCCACAGCTTTGGCTTGGTATTGTTCTTCTGCCACCTCAGAATGCAGGCGCAATGCTTCAATAAGCTGCGCGCCAATCCGCAAGGTCGGCGTCAGGGATTGTCCGGAATTCTGCGGGATCAGCGCCAGTTCGCCGCCTCGAATTTTCTCAAGCTCGGTGCGGGTGCGGGCGAACATATCTTGCCCCTGAAAAGTGACCGAACCCTCGAGCAACCTCAGCCCTCGTTTCAGATAACCCATCGCCGCGAGCGCCAGCGTAGATTTGCCTGACCCGCTTTCGCCAACGATGCCGATGCTTTCGCCCGCGTTCACCGTTAGGTCGATGTTGCGCAGCACTTGCAGGGTTGCACCAGACATGCCCGTGAACCCAATCGAAATATTTCGCATGTCAATCAATGGTGTCGTCATACCGGTGCCTTTTGTGCGCGATCAATGCCAAGAGCTTTGGCCAAGGCGTCAGCGGTTAGGTTGATCCCGATGATCAATGAAGACAGCGCAATGACTGGCCCCAGGACACCCCAGGGGGCAAAGGACATAAAGCCACGCGCATCGGCAATCATCAGGCCCCAATCAGGTGTTGGTGGCGACACGCCAAAGCCAAGGAAAGACAGGGATGAAAAAGCCAGCAGCATCCATGACCAGCGCATCGCGCCTTCGACCATCAGCGTGTCCAGCACATTAGGTAGCAATTCATGGCGGATAATCGTCATGCGGCTGTGCCCCCGCGCCCTTGCGGCTGACACGAAATCGCGCGCAACGACATCATGTGTCGCAGCACGCGCGATGCGGATCACAGGGATGCCGTAAAAGAAAGCCAGTGTCGGGATCAACACTTCGATGCCCGTGCCAAACGTCACGATCAGCACCAGCATTTTCAGGATCCACGGCAGCGACAGGAACGCATCTACAACACGCATCAAAACCTCGTCTACGCGCCCGCCAATCAGCCCAAAGAAGATGCCAACAAGTCCACCCCATGCGACCGCGATCGGCGTCGCAACGCCCGTGACCAACAGCGCCTCGCGCCCACCAAGCAAGACACGCGTAAACACGTCGCGGCCTAGATGATCCGTGCCCAACCAATGGGTGGCCTCTGGCCCTGTGAGCATCATCGCACTGTTCATCGCCTTGTAGTCATAGGGCACAATCCATGGGCTGACCAAGGCCAGCACAACATGGAAGACCACCAAGAACAGACCAATCGCACCAGAGGGACGCGAGACAACATCTCGCAACACCGAAAGGGTCCGCATCAAACGGGTGTTTTGCTGTGGAGTTACTGCTGTAAGGGTCATCCGCGCCTCATATGCAATGTGCGCAACCGAGGGTTGGCAAACATGGTCAGGATATCGGCCGATAGGTTCACACAAACGTAAACCGTCGCGACGATCAGGGCGATGGCCTGCACAACAGGCAAGTCGCGGTCAGAAATGGCGTCAATCATCATCCGCCCCAAACCGGGGTAGTTGAACACAACTTCGATCACGACAACGCCACCAAGAAGCCACGCAATTGTCAGGGCCACGACATTGATCGCAGGCAACAAAGCGTTGGGCAAAGCATGTCGGAACACGATGCGCCAGTATGGCACGCCCTTCAGTGTCGCCATTTGAATGTAATCGCCCGCCATCACCTCGATCACCGAAGACCGGACCATGCGCAGGATATGCGCTGTCATCACCATTGTAAGAACCAAAACGGGCAGGATGATTTCGGGAAAAAATTCTGACGCGGGCGCATTGGCCGAAGTCAGCACAATACCCGGCAACCATCCCAACCAGACCGAGAAAACAAGGATCAACACCGTGGCCGAGACAAACTCCGGAATGGTCATGGCAAAAATCGCCAGAGTCGAGATCGCCAGATCAACAGGTCGGTCGCGCCAGAGGCCGGTAATAACGCCAAGACAAATCGCAAGTGGCACACCCAGAGCGAGCGAGCAGGCCGCCAATAAAAGCGAGTTCTTGAGGCGGTTGCCGACCAAGTCTGCGATGCTTCTCTCGCCATTCGCCGAGACACCGAAATCGCCACGTGCCGCATTGCTCGCCCAATCAATGTAACGCTCGGCTGCGGGGCGGTTCAGACCCTGCGCCTCACGGCATTTTTCCAAAGCGACACCTTGGGCTTCACGTTCCAAGAATGCAGTGCAGGAATCTCCGGGGAGCAATTCGACGCCTGCAAAGATGATCACAGAAACGATCCAGACTGTGACAACTCCCAAGAATAATCGACGAAGCAACATGCCGAGCATTAATCAGCTCCTGTTTATGAGGGGATGACGGGGCGCGGGATAATCCACGCGCCCCGTCCATTTCAATCGTCCAGATCAGGGTTATTCAACCGTAATAAGGTGCCAACGCACGGCGTCGTTCTTGACCTCATCAAGGTTGGACACCCGAGACGACACACCCACAAGTTTGGTCACCGTATAGGGGATCAACGTGCCTGCGGTTTCAGACAGATGCTCTTGCGCCTGAACATAGATCGCACGGCGCGCGTCGAAATCCAGCTCGCGGCGGGCCGCCGACAACATCGCGTCAAACTCAGCGTCCTGATAGAAGCTTTCATTCCACTTCGCCGTCGATAGATAGATCTCGTGGAACGCTTGATCCGCTGGACGTTCGTTCCAACGTGTTGCTGCAACATCTTGCTTCATCCACACTTCGGACCAGTACCCATCCGTCGGGGTCTGTACCACATTCACGCGGATACCAGCTGCAGCGGCCTGTTGTTGATATGCGACCGCAAGTGTCGGCCATGTCGGTTCAAGCGTGGCCACATGGACATCAATGTCAATTCCGTCAGGATAACCTGCTTCGGCCAGAAGCTCTTTGGCGCGCTCAATATCCTGCGGACAACTTAGGTCAGCACGGTACTGGTCGTTTGGTTCGACTGGCGTATCGCAAGCGACAACGCCCTCGCCACCCAGAACCAATGCGACCAATTCTTCACGATCGGCGGCCAGCCGGACAGCTTGGCGAACACGGACATCGCTGAACGGTTCCACATCAGTTCGGAACACAAGACCGCGCCAGTTTCCGGTTGGAATGGTTTGCACATAGTAACTGTCAGAACCGGTCAACATGACCTGTTGCTGTGCAGTGATGCCACGCTCCATGTCGATCTGACCGCCCAAAAGCGCCTGCAAACGGGCCTGACCGTCAGCAATACCGATGACTTCCATACGCGCAACACCCGGCTCTCCTTCCCAATAATTCGGGTTGGCGACCAGCACGGTTGTCCCTTCTGCGTCAAAGGATTCGACCATAAATGGCCCCGTCCCGTTGCCAGTGGCTGCGACGGTGTCGCCTGATCCTTCGTTGAGCATCCGCAGGCGATAATCCATCAACTGCAACGGCATATCTGCAAATGGCGTGTCCAACGTGATCTGAACTGTCATGTCGTCAATCGCGGTGACGTCTGTGATCATGCTGATAGCCGAGCGTGCCGGGCTATCGTTCTCGGGATCAAGGGTGCGCTCAAGCGAATAGACAACGTCGGCAGCCTCAAAGCTGGACCCATCGTGGAACGTTACCCCACTGCGCAGTTGAAACGTCCAGACGGTGGCATCTTCATTGGACTCCCAACTGGTCGCCAAATCCGCTTGCGGCCTCCCATCAAGGCCAGGACGCACAAGGCGGCTCATGATCTTTTCAGTGATCTGGAACACGCGTCCGTTTGAAATCGGGTCAAGGCTGGACTGTGCGCCAAAGCCAAGTTCATGCGCCTGTCGGAACGTGCCGCTCGGCTCGGCAGACGCTAGACCTGCAGACATCGCAATCACTGAAACCATTGTGATCAATTTATTCATTTATTTTCCTCCCATTGTCGCGCAGCTTTGCCGCTGTCGCTTTGACAAGATGTTCCCCTCGCGCCCAAACATCGACAAACGTAAATTGGGCCAGTGATAGATGCGAAAAACACTATCCATCATCAATTTTTCAGGCACACATCATGGATTGAGTATTTTCACTTCACAGTCTCAGGACAAATACAGTTCTTTGAGGTGTCCATTTGAAAACAACATGAAAGGGTAGACGTGCAGGGCATCAACTGGTCCTGCGCATCACCATGATGCTATCATTGCATGACCGGATGCGGCGCCAATTATCTTCTTCGGTTTATTCCTTCCCTAAACACCGCTTTTCGGACTATTACGGCGCGTACAGCTAACATCTAATTTCAGGCGCGCCGGTGCGTTCCGTCAAATGGAAAAAAGGGTTCTATAGATAAAAAATTTGCCATCTATTCTCGACAGAAAGCTGTGTTGTAAAACAAAAAATAAGCTGGGATCACAATAGGAACATAAAGAAATGGAGGCACTGCCGGTGACTACAGCAGGAAAGATCATTGCGATTGGCGGCGGGGGCTTCACGCATGGGCTCGATCCTACCTTAGACGACTTCTGCCTCGACTTTGTATCCGCGCAACCCAACGTCGGTTTTGTGGGGCTGGCCAGTCTTGAGTTCGAAGAAAAAATAGAACGTTTTTACGAACGCTTTGGCGGCCATGCAGCAACTCTCTCGCATTTGCCACACGACGCATCAGAGACCGAGGCTAAATTCTGGCTTGCGGGCAAGCATCTCGTCTACTTTGGCGGCGGCAACACCGCTCGTCTGGTTGCCGCGCTTAAGAGCAGGCACTTGGTTCAACCTTTCAGGCGAGCAAATGCTGAAGGCCTTGTCATTGCCGGTGTGAGTGCGGGCGGCGTCTGTTGGTTTGATTGGGCGCTCTCTGATGCAGGCGGCCATGGCTACGCCCCACTATCAGGGCTTGGGTATGTGGCCTCAGGAGTTTGCCCCCATTACAGCGAAGAGCCTCAACGCCGCCCCGTATTTGAACGGCTGATCACGGAAGACCCGACCCTTTCAGGCTATGCCATAGATGATGGCGCGTGCATTGTTGCGCAGTCTGGGCATGTCCTTGGATCATTCTCAGCGCGCGACAACGCGACGGCGCACTTCGTGCAAAACATCAACGGGACAGCCACATCTCTCAAGCTTGCGCCCTACGTTTTTGAGCGCTGAAATGGCTGTGTCAACTTCGCAAAAACTGGCTAGCCTGCGCTTCAATCCACTCACAAACAAGGCGTAGCTCTTTGCGCTCGCGTGCCTCATTACGCGTTAAAAGATAGAATGAGCGGTTTGGGGCCAGATCAATCGCAAAAGGCTTTGCAAGCTGGCCCTTCTCCACATCTCCTTCCATCAAGGGAAACACCCCAAGCGCCACACCCTGCCCGTCTTTCACCGCGCGTTGCACCATGTTTGTATCCACGATGATAACTTCGCTTTCGGGCTGAAGATTTGGGCAGCCAGCCTGGGCAAACCAGTTGCGCCATTCGCTGCGGTCGTGTTGATGAATGATCGACCAATTTGCCAGGTCAGAGGGCTGAGAAAGCATTCCGCCCTGTTCAAGGAGCTGCGGGCTCACAATGGGTGAATAACACACATCCATAAGCTTTGTAGCTTCGAGCTTTTTCCAATCCCCCATTCCCCAGTCAACAGCGATATCGGTCGTCATTTGCGCACCACTCGTGATGCGCCCGCCATGATGCACGACAAGTTCGATCTTTGGGTGCTCCTTGACAAACTTTGACAAGCGAGGCCCAAGCCAGCGCGAACCAAAAAGCGGGCCTACCGCGATCGTCACTGTTTTGCGGCTCGCGCCGGAATGCAGTTCCACTTCCGCCCGAATATCGTCAAACGCACGCGACAATACCTCAACCAGCGATCGGCCCGCGTCCGTAAGATCCACAGCACGTGTCTGACGGTAAAAGAGTTTGCAGCCCCAATCCTTCTCTAGCTGCCTGATCTGGTTGCTTACAGTTGTTGCGCTAACAAGTAGTTCTTCGGCAGCATGCTTAAAGCTCAGATGCCGTGCAGCTGCTTCGAAAGTGCGCAGGGCTGTGAGGGGCAATCGTCTCGTTGGAATGGCCAAAGCAGCAACCTTATGGATAAATATTTCACAATCTATAGGGTTAGCAAATCTCGTTTGTCAATGCCGATGGAAAGCATGACTTTTAAGAAGAAACGCAGGTTGAAAGACAAAGCGCAAGCTATGATATCGAGAGGCAAAAAGTCCGTGAAGATTGCAGTATTCGGCGCAGGCGCGATGGGGTCCCTCTATGCTGCCCGCTTTGCAATGGCTGGCCACAGTGTTGTTGCCGTTGAACCGTGGGAGGCACATGTCGCCGCAATCAATGCCAGCGGTCTGCGCATGCGCGGGCCCGATGGCGAGCATCATATCAAGGGCATCCAAGCGTCTGTTTCGCCCGATCTTGCCGAAGCAGCCGAGCTTGTTGTCATCGCCACAAAGGCCTCCGCTGTGGGTGCCGCTGCAAAGGCAATTGGCCCGCTCATTCGTGCCAACACAACGGTGCTGACGATCCAGAATGGTCTTGGCGCAGGCGCGCGCATTGCTGAATACTTACGGCCCGAGTGCACTCTTCTTGGCGTGGCCGACGGTTTTGGAGCCTCGATGGTTGAGCCAGGGTTTGTGCAACACAAAGCCATGAAGCTGATCCGTCTGGGAGAGGTTGCAGGCGGAATGACACCGCGCCTGAATTCGATGGAAGAGACATGGCAACAGGCAGGTTTCAATGCCAAGGCTTTTGACGATATCCACCAGCTGATCTGGGAAAAGCTGCTGTGCAATGTGACACTATCGGCACCTTGCACTGTCTATGATTGCACTGTCGGAGAGCTTCTCGCAAATGCTGAGCATTGGGCCAATGCGCTTGCGTGCACACGAGAGGCCTATGCCTGTGGGCTGGCCGAGAACATCCGCTTCTCTTTCGACGAACCAACCGACTACGTCACAAAATTCGCCGAAGTGGTCGCAAAAGCCAGCCCGTCGATGCGGCTTGATCACATGGCGCGCCGTGCATCAGAAATTGATTTCATCAACGGTGCGATCCCGCCGCTTGGCAGAAAACACAATATCCCGACACCAATGAACGAAAAATTATCCGCAGACGTGCGGCGACTGGAAGAAGCCTTCCTTGGAGATGCCTCATGAAAATCGCAAGTTTCCTACATGAAGGCCGCACGCTTTATGGTTTGGTTGACGGCGAAAGCTTGCGCCCTGTCTCCGATGCTAAGCTGGCAGTTTACCCAACGTTGCGCGCACTTCTTGACGCAGGAACGCTTGCAGACCTGCCGAGTTTTTGTGCCGCAAAATCCGTGCCCTTGGCCTCGGTGCAGCTTTTGCCTCCTGTCCCGAACCCGTCAAAGATCCTTTGCATTGGCTTGAATTACAAAAAACCCTATCCCGTCCCGGGCACCACGTTTGACACCGACAACATTGTCATTTTCGGGCGGCACGACGACAGCTTCGTCGCCCACGACCAGCCGCTGGAGATGCCGCTTGGGGATGCGGGCCTCAGTTACGATTTTGAAGGCGAGATCGCTGTTGTCATTGGCACGCGCTGCCGCCATGTCGCACCAGAGTCCGCCCTAGAGCATGTGGCGGGATATGCCTGCATGAACGAAGGTTCGGTGCGGAACTGGCAGAAACACTCGCTTCATGCAGGAAAAAATTTCCATGCCTCCGGCGCATGGGGCCCTTGGTTGGCAACAACCGACGAGACTGCCCCGATAGAAGAGATGCGACTTATCACGCGCGTCAACGGAACTGTCATGCAGGAGACAACAGGAGCCGAAATGATCCACGATTTGCCAAAGCTGATTTCCTACCTGTCGCACATCGTCCAGTTGAACCCGGGAGATGTAATCGCCACTGGCTCGCCCGACGGCACAGGCGGAAGCCGCTCCCCAACCGCATTTCTAAAACCCGACGATGTGGTCGAAGTCGAGGTTTCGACTGTCGGCACACTCAGAAACCCCGTTGCCCACCCCCAGAACTGAGCAAACAAGGACACGCGCGATGCACGCCTCTCTCAAGAAACTCCGCTTTTCTGTGAACCCCATTCCCGTCGAGGGAGACCGCCCTGTAGAACTGGCGCGCATGATGGCTGTTCATCCCCTGACCTATCAGGAGCTGCCCTATGACCCGGAGTATTCGCTATATGCCGGTCGACTGACGCCAGAAAAAATGTCAAACGCCACGCCTGATGAAATGTATTGGAAAGCACGCCAGGAGATCATTTTTCGCCATACCGGCGAACATCCCTACCAGATTGCCGGGCCAGATGCGTTGACGCTCTTGCAGCGAATTTTTCCGCGCGATGTGTCTAAGGTCAAAACAGGTCGCTGTTCCTATCAGTTCGCTTGCTATGATGACGGCGGGATGATCACCGACGGCCTCTTGCTACGCGTCGCAGACGATGTCTTCTGGTTTGCGCAGGCTGATGGCGATCTTTTCTCTTGGTATAAAGCACATGCAATCGGGCTTGATGTCACGATCAGTGATCCTGACGTCTGGGTAAGCCAAATTCAGGGGCCGCGCTCCATGGAGCTTTTGGAGCATCTGCTTGACGGCGACATGCCAAACCCGTGGCGCTACTTTGATTGGACGGAAGTCTCGATGGCGGGCGAGAAGGTGATTATCAGCCGCACGGGCTTCACCAATGAGCTGGGCTGGGAAATCTATTTCCGCCCCGAGAACAACATCGAGATGCTCGGAGACCTGATCCTTGAAGAAGGTGCCAAGAAAGGCATGATCCTGACGGCGACACCCGGCTTTCGCTGTCGTCGGATTGAAGCAGGCTTGCTCTCGGCAGGTCAAGACTTCACTCCAGACACAACGCCATTCTCAGTCGGCTTGGGCAAGTTTATCGACTTTGATAGCGGCGATTTCATTGGGCGCAATGCCCTCATGGCCGCTGACAAAACCTGCCGCAGCTGGGGCATTCGAGTGGAGGGTGGCATAGCTCTGCGTGGTCAAACGCTGGAGCAAAACGGCAAGATCGTCGGCCGCGTCACTTCAAGCACTTGGTCACCTTTTCAAGTGTGTGGCGTCGGTATTGTCCATCTGACAGAGGCAGACTTGGTGCCAGGCGATATCGTCGATGTTCACTGCAGTGATGGCAGTCTGCGCCGCGCAGAGCTGTGCACATTGCCGATGTATGACCCCAAGGGCGAGCTTGTCCGCGGCATCAACACGACAATCCCCCGCGCGCCCGAGCCTTGGGCCGGTATCTCAAGTGCCGCAAGACTGGCGACTGCAACCTGAACATACACACCAAATTCAGCCGAAATGGGAGCACATGCAATGTTGCGCGACGTTGAGCTATCAGATCGATATGATCTGACGAAATCGTCTGTTCTCCTGTCAGGCACGCAGGCGCTCGTGCGGGCGACATTAATGCAGCGCGCGCGGGATAAGGCGGAAGGCCTGAACACTGCGGCTTATGTCTCTGGCTACCGAGGGTCGCCCTTGGGTGCCGTGGATGCGGCATTTCAAAGCGCCGCCAAGCTGTTGGATCCCGCGAACATCAAGTTCCAAGCGGGGTTGAACGAAGATATCGCAGCCACCGCGATTTGGGGAACACAGCAAGCCGAACTGCGGGGCGAAGGGCTCTATGACGGGGTCTTTGGCTTTTGGTATGGCAAAGGCCCTGGGGTCGACCGTTCTGGCGATGTGTTGCGCCATGCAAACCTTGCAGGCTCATCGACCGCAGGCGGTGTTCTGATTGCCGCAGGTGACGATCACACCTGTGAGAGCTCAACCACCTGCCATCAGTCCGAGCTCGCGTTGATCGATGCAATGATCCCGATCTTGTCTCCGGCGGGGGTTCAGGAGCTGTTGGATTTTAGCATTCATGGGTGGGCCATGAGCCGTTTTTCTGGCTGTTGGGTCGGGCTGAAATCAGTCAAAGACACCATCGAAGCGACAGCAGTTGTCAACGCCGATCCAGCGCGTGTGAAGCAGCATATCCCCTCCGATGTCGTGTTGCCAGTTGGCGGGCTTAACATCCGTCTCGGCGACACGCCACAAGAGCAAGAAGCCCGGCTTCACGACCACAAGATTCCCGCAGCACAGGCCTATGCACGCGCTAACACACTGGATCATCGCGTGCATGGGGCGGCCTCAGCGCGGGTCGGCATCGTCTCTTCTGGCAAGAGCTGGCTTGATACTGCGCATGCGCTGGAAATGATGGGCCTCAGCGCGGCCGATCTCGAGCAAATGGGCGTCACAACCTACAAGGTCGGGCTTGTCTGGCCGCTCGACCAGCAGAGCTTTCAAGACTGGGCAGCAGGTCTTGATACTATCATCGTGGTTGAGGAAAAGCGCCCTATCCTTGAGCCGCAAGTGCGCGAAGCCGCCGCGCGCGCAACCGTGATTATCGGAGCCAAAGACGCAAACGGCGATGTACTTTTTCCCTCGAAAATGGATTTGAACCCCGCAAAGATTGCACTTGGACTGGCGCGCGCCTTGGGCCTGAGCGGGCTTGACATGTCCATGACGCGTCCAAAAATCGAACGTTTACAAACACTCGCGATGCACGACGCGCCCTCAGGTTTGATAGAGCGCAAGCCATGGTTTTGCGCAGGTTGTCCTCACAGCAGCTCAACCAAATTGCCCGAAGGTGCGCGCGCCTATGCGGGGATTGGCTGTCATTACATGGCGCAATGGATGGACCGCGAGACCAGCGGCCACACCCATATGGGCGGCGAAGGAGCAAACTGGATCGGCGAATCCCAGTTTTCCAAACGCAGTCATGTTTTCCAGAATATGGGAGACGGAACCTACAACCACTCTGGCAGTCTGGCCGTAAAGGCCGCTGTCTATTCCGGCGCGAACATCACTTACAAGATCCTCTACAACGATGCCGTAGCCATGACGGGCGGACAAACGCACGAGGGCGCAATGTCACCCTTCCAAATCGCCGCCGAGCTAACCGCCTTCGGAGTTCGCAAAGTCGTTGCCGTCATCGATGAAAAAGAAGATGTTCCCGCCATTCCCAAAAATGTGCCCGTCGTTTTGCGCAAAGACCTGGGGCGCGTTCAAAACGAGTTGCAGGCCATCGAAGGTGTTACTGCGATCGTCTACATTCAAACCTGCGCTGCCGAAAAGCGCCGCCGCCGCAAGCGTGGTCAATTTCCCGATCCGGACAAGCGCGTGTTCATCAACCCGGCCGTCTGCGAAGGCTGTGGAGATTGTGGCAAGGCTTCCAACTGTGTCGCCATTCTGCCGCTCGAAACGCCCTTGGGGCGTAAGCGCAAGATCGACCAATCAAGCTGCAACAAAGATTTCTCTTGTCTCAATGGTTTCTGCCCGAGCTTCGTGACCCTCTCAGGCACAAGGCCAAAGGTGCAGCTCGCTTCCGAGCTGTCGCTTCCTGATTTGCCCGATCCTGTTCTGCCAGCGCTCAGTGGAGTATGCAGCATTCTGATCACTGGGATAGGCGGAACAGGTGTCGTGACCGTCGGCGCGCTCTTGACGATGGCGGCGCATCTGGAAGGTAAAGGCGCAGCAGAGCTGCAGATGGCAGGACTGGCCCAAAAAGGCGGTGCGGTCTCGATTCATTGTCGAATTGCGCCTACACCCGATGACATCAAGGCAACTCGACTGGCCGTGGGTGAGGCCAACGCGGTCATAAGCGGCGATATGGTTGTCACTGGAGCGCAAAAATCGCTTGAATTAATGCAGCATGGCAAGACGCGCGTTCTGGCCAGCACACATGAGGCGATGACAGGTCAGTTCACACTTGAGCCAGAGCTTAGTATTCCGCATGACGGATTGCTGCAAGCCGTAGAAAACCGTGTAGGTGCAGACGCGGTGCAAAGGATTGATGGTGTCGCAGCCTCCAAGCAGTATTTGGGCAACAGCATCTACAGCAATGTTCTGCTACTCGGCGCCGCGTGGCAAGCGGGCTTGATCCCTCTGAACCGCGAAGCTCTCCATAAGGCGATTGAGCTCAACGGAGCAGGCGTTGATGGCAACTTGCGCGCCTTTGAAATCGGGCGCTGGTTGATCGCTGTGCCTGCCCTGCCAGAGCCAAGCGTGCTGACAGCATCCTCAGAAGAGAGCAGGCTTGAAAACCTCGCAAAATTCCTGACGGAGTACCAAGGGCCAAAATTGGCAGAGCGGTTTCTGAGCCTAATTGGCCAGGCCGCACAAGCTGAAAAAGCAAAGCAGCTACACGGGTTTTCAGAGGCCGTGACCGAAGGGTGGTTCAAGCTTTTAAGCTACAAAGACGAGTATGAGGTCGCAAGGCTCCACAGTAAATTTCTGGATGACGCCCTCGCTCAAGAGTTTGAGACTATTGGCAAGATAAAGTTCTATCTTGCACCCCCCATATTCGCACGCAAAGATGAGGCAGGCCATCCTGTCAAAACAGAGTTCGGCGCTTGGATGCGCCCTGCCTTTCGCACACTTGCAAAGCTCAAGTTCCTACGTGGCACAATGTTTGATATTTTCGGCTATACCGCAGAAAGGCAATTCGAGAGACGTTTGATCGAAGACTATGAGCGGGATATAATCGGAACTTTCCAAAGGCTTTCCGCCGACAATTTAAACGACGCTATTGCGCTCGCCAAATTGCCCGCAATGATCAAAGGCTTTGGACATGTAAAGCAAGCTAACGCCGAGTTGGCCTCGAAGGAAAGAGCGCGCCTAATTGCTCAATTCCACCCAAAAAATTGACTGTCCAGGCAGAGTTCGTGTCTAGCGCCCTTCCCCAGCAAAAATCGGGAGCATATGTGTCGATCAAATATACTGAACGGCTGGCTGTTCTAAGTTTGGAACCTTCCATTTAGAATATATCCGCCGGCAAAGGCCCATAGCCTGCACTTCCTGTAGTAGCGATCCTGCCTGGCGTTGGACTTAACACCATGTCGCGTGGCGTATCCAACGGTTCGGTCAGGTCGATAGATGCGATCAGATTACCTTCGGGCACTCCAAGTGCGAGATGCAAAGTCGACGCTGCCGCGATTTGACCCGCCCAGGGCCCATCAAGACGTATCTGTATCCCGGCGCCCGCAAGCATATCGCGAATGCCGCGCGCGTTTGCAAGGCCGCCCAGATATGCAGGTTTCAACACTGCAGCACGCCCCACGCCGTCGCGTATCAGTTGGATATAACTTGTCTGGCTTTGCATGCATTGATCAAACATGACGGGCTTTGGAACTCTGCGAGCCACTGTCATGTTTTCTTGATATGTTGTGCAAGGTTCTTCCCACATGATGCGTGGATCCGTCAGCTTTGGCAACTCGGCCAAAGCAGTTTCCAAAGATAAACCTCCATTGAAATCTGCAAGCAACATATGATCTGTTTCCATACACTCAAGAACGGCGTGGACACGTTCAAGGTCGGTGGCAATGGTATCCGTCCCGAGTTTTGCTTGTATGATCGGAAAACCTGCTGCTTTCGTTTTCATGACCTCAGCCATTTCCGCAGGCGTTTCGCAAGAGATAGAGAAGAAAGAAGGTATTGAACCGGCCTCCGGACCGCCCAGCAAAACAGACAAGGGAATGTCACAAGAACGGGCGAGCAAATCGTGAAAAGCAGTATCCAGAGCGAATGCGAGCCCCCGCAAATAGCCCGGACCATTCTGTAATGCACTGACGAATTTCGGAATATCGCTCAGACGCTTTCCACGTAACTGTTCCAGCTGTTCCAACTCAACCTGATCCCAATTTGGGATCAGAATTTTCGATCCTCGGGCAACTTCACCTATCGCGCAGTGACCATTTTCAAGTCTCAGACGTATGAGGCGGTTTCGAAGAACCGTGTGACGCACAGATGCCATTACAAACCCCTTGCCGTAATAGCGCGGTTCAAATGGGATGTAGTCTATGGTTTCAATGCGCATTTCTTGATCCTGTGTTGCGCTGATATTGCAGCAGCATTTTTTGGTGTTTATGTCTTCGCGTAATTTCGTCGAATGCAGACCTTCAATGTTAGACTACAAGGCAGTGGCGCTGAGTGCTCACAAAGCCGAAAAAGACGGTATTCAGGTAAATTGGCCGCCGGCAGATATTGCAGTTATCCCCCTAGAATGCGGATGGCTCTAAACACTCCAATCGTTCATGCTTGGCTCACGTTTTCAGGCTAATTAGATGGCACCAGATCAGGTTCGGCAGAAAATCCGCGCGCCATGGCAACGCGTTGATTTTCCCCATCCGAAAGCTGACTTGGGAGGCGGTCCAGTTAGCTACCGCCAATGGACCCCTGCTCTAGAAATTCTACACCCCGCTGCTCAGCTTCAATCTCCATTCGGTGAGGTCTTGGTTGGCTGACCAAGTGACTGCCAGATCCGGCGACGGAAGGCCGGTCATGTCTGACCGTCCAAGGCGGCTCATCACCTTCTCAGTAATCTGAAGAAAGCGGCCACTAGAAATTGGATCAAGACTTGACCCTGAGCTGACTTCATAAACTTGTCTGAATCTGCCGCTCGGCTTAGCGACAGGCGTCGACGCTATGGTGGCCAGACATGATGCAACCCCTGGTAACTTAGTCATTTGAATCCGCCTTTTGACGTCGCGTGACAGGCTGTTTCGCCTAGTCCAAATATGAACGCGAAGGAGGCTTCGCGACAAACGGGAAATAGAACATTTATGGCTTAAAATTTTGCCATCTATGACCGGTGCTCAACCTAAGTTTTGCTCCATAAGAGCTGGGATGGTGGCGCCGATAACTTTGTCAGGTTTTCTCATTGGTCTGAGTTTGAGCCTATCCCGCCATTCACGTAACCATGTCGATAGCCACGCCAACCCAGGCCTCAAAAGTCGCCTCCTGTGAGTTCCAATAGTTGGATGTGGAAAGGCTGCGGCATATAGGGTGGAAGAGCGTGGTAATCGGATCGTGGGCTGACATCCACCGCTATAGATGGCGCGCAGACTTGAACTTGCCGAGGATATTCTCTCGTCGCCGTGTAAGGCGGTGAGAGGCTGCTGACCGGTAGTTCAAGCCGTTGTGTGAGCGGTGATTGGCGTAAAAAAGATCCCTGAGGGACAAATCATAGCCCAGCAACTTCATCAGCTTTCGCAAGAAACGCATGGCAGCATTTGCATTTCAGCGGCTAAGCACAAGGGTTTCTGTCTGACGTCAGCGCCTATGGGTCCAAATAGGGTCATTTGCTAAGAGAGGGTTTGTTGCTCATCGTAACCACCAAGGAGTGGACGATGAGAAAGACAACGAAGAGCCCAGGCGAGAAGATCGTCAAAGACATCAAGCGTGCAACGCGCAAGCATTATTCATCTGAAGAGAAGATCCGGATAGTTCTGGACGGGCTGCGTGGTGAGGACAGTATTGCCGAACTGTGTCGCCGAGAAGG
>Ga0209557_1000318_pt1 | contig 29943 bp, 29 predicted proteins | sample SaaInlV_120m_DNA_4_FD_184672 | JGI IMG/M metagenome (GOLD analysis project Ga0209557, IMG submission 184672) | Marine microbial communities from expanding oxygen minimum zones in the Saanich Inlet - Saanich Inlet SI074_LV_10m_DNA (SPAdes) (version 2) | ecosystem: Environmental > Aquatic > Marine... | reverse complement strand
GCGACGCGAGCTCGTCGACAGTACTCGGGAATATGCCGCCATATTCAGCGACTAAAGTCTTGGCTGCAGCGTGCAGATTACGCGCGCGCGCGTAGTATCCTAGGCCAGTCCAATGATGCAGAACTAAGTCTTCACTAGCCTCTGCGAGTTCTTTTACCGTGGGGAAAGACGCCATGAAGCGGTCGAAATACGGAATGACAGTCGCGACTTGGGTCTGCTGTAGCATGATCTCCGAGACCCATACTCGATAAGGAGTTACGCCCCTCTGCCAGGGCAAATCATGGCGCCCGTGTTTGTCAAACCAGTGCAGTACGCGGCGATGAAAAGGGGGTTTTGCAGGCATTTTAGTTGGGTGCTTGCGAGCGTGAAGGCGCGGCGAAAAGCTCGCGAACGCCGGCAAAATCGGGGCTACAGAATTGACTCGCGGCTGCGCCAAGATTGGCAACACAGTTGACCGGCCACGGCTTGCCGCGATGTGCGTCATTGATTTGCAACGGTTCGACGCGGGCATCGTCTAATAACGTAAACGCGAGGCGGTAATCGAAGTCGCCGCTGGCGCTATCAATAGCGCCGCTGCCCTCGATTTCTAGATTGTCCATCAGCAAATTAACCCGATGAGGCGCATCGATTCCAGAGGTTAAGATGACAAAACCACTCAATTGTTCAAAGCTGAGACGGTCGGGCCATGCTTCAGTAGAGCCGCCAGCGGGACTGAGCGCTGCGATGGAGCTGAAGACCTGCTTCACTAAGCTGATATCTACTGTGTTGTTACTTAAATCATAGGTGATGTCGCCGAAGATCGAATTTGCGATGCTAGCCCAGTCGTCACCCGCCGCGACGAGCGCTATGTCTGCGCTGAGCTTGCCGTCGAACGTCGACGTAAGGGGAAGGACAGGGTAGGAGGCCGGAAAGTCCTCTGGCATTACAAAGGTCGAGAAAGCGGCGAGGTCTAGTCGGCGCAGGCTCGCATCGAGCTCAATTAATTTTTCGCCACCAGGGGGCCTCTCGAGGCGCAACACGCCTTCAATCTCGCCTCCCCAGAGCGAAACAGGCTGCAGCTCGATATTCTGCACATTGCCTTCGGTGCTAACGAAAAGCTGCAGTTCGCCAAGGTTGTGCGCCGCGCCAGTGATTCCTTCGACATCTATCGAGCCGGTGGTATTTCCGTCGCCGCTGGCGACTAGGTCTAGTAGCACCGGCTGCCAAAATGCGATGCGCTGTCTATCGAGAAAGCTCAAATCCAGCGTTGAGGCACGTACTGAATAATTTAGGTTCTCGGCTTGAGACGCGGTAACAGCGAGGAGCCTGAGGTCTGCGTCGATCGTCGCGTTACCAAGTGTCGCATCGAAGTCGGGTATGGTTAGGCCAGAATTGTCGAGCACAAAGCCGAAACTAAATGAGGTTGGCGACGCAGTGAGTGCTGCAGATATCGGCGCGCCAGGTTGTTCGGCTTCGGCAATAGACGTTGGTTCTAAACCGCTTAAAAAGTCGTTGAGGTCGAAGCGCGCAGCTTGAGCGGTGCCTCGCATGTTAAGTGAACCGTCTTGCCAATCTATGTCGGCGGTTACTGTGGCGAGCATCGGCGCTATTCCGAGCCTGAGCTCATGAATAGACGCCTGCTGTGCGCTCGAATCGAAGGCGAGTTCGGCACCGAAATTTAATGGCACGAGAATTTCGTCGGCGTGCGCGGTGCTATAAGTGGCATAGGTCGCCATGCCTTCGGCAGTAAAGGCTGCACCGTTGTCGTTAGCTTCGAGAATGTCGAGAGTGACACCGCGCAGAGAGTAATTGCTGCCTCGGGTGACGTCTTGGAAGTCGATTGTGCTGTCTTCGATCACAATGCGGCCGATCGAGAGGTGCTCCCTTCGTGCTAGTTCCTCGTCTGACTCCTCTCTGCGGCGCTCGGTTTGATCAGAGCTGCCATCGAAAGAGTCGCGGAGTAGGGGCGAGAGCCAGATATTGCGGCCGTCGGCTTCGACTCGATGGTTTACGTGAAGGCCGCGGAGAATAATCTCGTTAACACGCAGGCGGTTGTCGGCAAATTCCCAAATATCAACGCTGATCACCGCGCTGCGAGCGGAGGCGAGTTCCTGCGGGAACTCTGGATTTTTCAGCCTAAGATCTTCAATCAGAAATTCGAAGCGAGGGAAAAAACCAAGACCAATGTCGCCGGCTACACTAAGTTCAAGGCCGAGGCTCTCCCGGGCTAGCGCCTCGAGTGACGCCTTAAAGCGATTCTTACCGATAAAGGTAAGTGGCACAGTGAGGAGCGCCGCGGCGAGCGCAACGGCCACAAAGCCTATAACTAGGATTCTGACTAACTGATTTTTCTTCATTGAGGGCGCGGATTTGTCTCGAGAGCCTGAGTCTACCGGATTCCCCAAGGTGCTGCATACCATGTCGAGCGCATTTCCGCACTGCTTTCAATAGTCTAGGCCGAGCCCTATAATGCGGAGCCTAACAAGGGCTATTTCAAAGCGTCATTCAGCGAAGGCTGCTTAAACAGATCTAATCTGGTTGCCCTTGCGCAGCCTAAACTTATTCAACGCCACTATCATGAGCATGACTATGAGCGATAACACCCAGCGTCAAGCGAGCATCGAACGCAACACTAACGAAACGCAGATCAGCGTCGCCGTTAATCTCGATGGCACCGGAAAATTGAACTGCGATACCGGTCTGCCTTTTCTCGACCATATGCTAGATCAGATAGCGAGACATGGGCTCATCGATATCGAGGTTAAGGCTGTTGGCGATCTCCAGATCGACGCTCACCACACTGTCGAAGATATCGGCATTACCTTGGGTCAGGCGTTCGCGAAGGCGCTCGATAAAACGGGCATTCGCCGCTATGGCCATGCTTATGTGCCTCTCGATGAGGCGCTTTCCCGCGTGGTTGTCGATTTTTCAGGGCGCCCGGGGCTGGAATATCACGTCAAATTTGTGAAAGGAACGGTAGGCAATTTCGACGTCGACCTGTTTCACGAATTCTTCCAAGGCTTTGTCAATCACGCCCTCATGACGCTACATATCGATAATCTACGTGGCAAGAATGCGCATCACCAGATCGAGACTATTTTCAAGGCCTTTGGCCGTGCTGTGCGTATGGCTGTCGAACTCGATCCACGGTCGGTTGGCGTTGTGCCTTCGACTAAGGGCTCACTCTAGTCTGAGCCCCCGGTGACACTTATTGCGCAAGTTTTTGCTGGGCGCACACCAATTCACAGGCGCTTTTAACAAGGCATTTTTAATTAGGCACTTTCAATTAGGCACTTTTAATTAAGCACTCATAATCAGGCACTGCCCAGTTAGGCTCGAAACAAACGCTATGAACAAAATCGCCGTCATCGACTATGGCATGGGTAATCTCCACTCGGTTGCCAAAGCACTCGAACACGTAGGCGCGCAGCTCGGTCAGCAGATCGAGGTTGTCGTTACGCCGGACCCCCAACTCATCGCGGCAGCCGACCGGGTAATTTTTCCTGGCGTCGGCGCCATCCGTGATTGTATGGCTGAGATCAATAGGCTCGAAATTGGCCGCATCGTACGCCAAGCAATCGAGACGAAACCGGTTTTTGCTATTTGTGTCGGTATGCAAGCGCTAATGACTAGAAGTGAAGAAAATGGCGGCGTCGATTGTTTGGGAATTGTCGATGGCCAAGTGCGCTATTTTGGCGACGTGCTCAACGACGAGGCGGGGCAGCGGCTTAAGGTGCCACATATGGGCTGGAATGAAGTCGAGCAAGTTGGTACTCACCCCTTATGGCAAGGAATAGCCGATCGCAGCCGCTTCTATTTTGTCCATAGTTATTATGTGCCGCACGACAAAGATAGTCTCGGGCGTGGTGTCGCTGGCGTTGCGCGCTATGGCAAAGATGTTGCCGCCGTGATTGCGCGTCCCAATTTATTTGCCACCCAGTTTCATCCCGAAAAAAGCCAAGAAGCTGGCTTGTCACTGCTGCGAAATTTTTTGCAATGGGACGGGCAGGCGTAGCTACAAAGTTTTCTTAATTTAAAACTAATCGATTTAATACTGCTGCGCCTTCTAACGCGCCGCCTCGGAAAAAAACAATGTTAGTGATACCCGCAATAGATCTTAAAGACGGCCAATGCGTGCGACTCAAGCAAGGGCGTATGGAAGACTCTACAGTATTTTCAGACGACCCTGTGAGCATGGCAGGTATTTGGGCGGCGAAAGGCGCGCGCCGGCTTCATATAGTCGACCTCAATGGCGCGTTTGCAGGGACGCCGGTCAACGCCGAGATTGTGCAAGCTATCGCAGCTCGCTACCCCGACTTGCCGATCCAGATTGGCGGCGGTATTCGCAACCTCGAGAGCATTCAGTTCTATCTGGACGCAGGCGTAAGTTATGTAATTATTGGCACTGCGGCCGTTAAAGACCCTGACTTCGTGCGCGCCGCTTGTTTAAAATTTCCGGGTAAAATTATTGTCGGCATCGACGCAATAGATGGCATGGTTGCCACCGACGGCTGGGCCGATGTCTCCGAAGTGTTGGCGACAGATCTAGTGGCGAAATTTGCCGATTATGGTGTCGAAGCTATCGTGTACACCGACATCGCGCGCGACGGCATGATGAAAGGCGTGAATATCGAGGCGACCCAAGAACTCGCGCAAGACTCGGCCATTCCCATTATCGCGTCTGGTGGATTGAGCAAGCTTGCCGATGTCGCTGCGATTCGTGAGGCTGCAGATACAGAGACCGGCGCAGGTATCATGGGTGTGATTACCGGTCGTGCTATTTACGAAGGCACTATCGATCTCGCACTCGCCCAACAGCTTGCCGACGGCTATCCCGATCTCACGTAAAGAGCAGAGTTTCTGCTCTCGCATCGACACTTCCGGTTGACGCCTCGGAGTGTAGATCGTTGCAGCAGGTGCAGTCGGCCAGCTCAGGATTAGTTGAAAGCATAGTCGTCAGTGGTTCGAATCAATAAATGAGGAATAAATGTGGGTCTCGCTAAACGCATCATCCCTTGCCTAGATTGTGAAAACGGCCGCGTCGTTAAAGGCGTCCAGTTTCTTGATATCCGAGACGCCGGGGATCCGGTCGAAGTCGCTAAACGCTACTGCGATGCAGGCGCCGATGAGATTACTTTTCTCGACATCACTGCAAGTCATGAAGGCCGCGAGACGACTGTCCATACCGTCGAGGCGATCGCCAGTCAGGTGTTCATTCCGCTGACAGTGGGCGGCGGAATTCGCACGCTCGAGGACATTCGCGCGATGCTTAATGCCGGAGCCGACAAGGTTGGCATCAATACCGCGGCGGTAACTAATCCTGAGTTTGTGCGCGCAGCAGCGGCGCGTTTCGGTTCGCAGTGTATCGTTGTGGCTATCGATGCGAAGCGTGTGTCTGGCGATGGCGAGGAGCCGCGCTGGGAGATATTTACTCACGGAGGCCGAAATCTGACTGGACTCGATGCGATCGATTGGGCGCGCAAGATGGTCGAGTTTGGCGCAGGTGAAATATTGCTGACAAGCATGGATAAAGACGGCACTAAAAGCGGCTTCGACTTGGAATTAAATCGTGCAGTAAGCCGAGCAGTGCAGGTGCCGATTATTGCGTCGGGCGGCGTTGGCACTCTCGAGCACCTAGCCGAAGGTGTGCTCGAGGGCGAGGCCGATGCAGTGCTCGCCGCGAGTATTTTCCATTTTCAGGAATATACAATCGGCGAGGCTAAAGACTATATGGCACAGCGTGGCATCGAAGTCAGAAAGGTCTAACTGTTGTGCCGAAGAATTGTGACCCGCTGATTCGCCAGTCTTGTTAAGCTTGTCAATTTTAGTCGCTTCGCTAGCCTCGCCTACAAGCCTAGCGCAGCTCTCTTTGCTGCCAGCGGTTTATAGGCGTTAATACCCTTGAGTACGTTTAGCGCCTCGTTTAGCGGATAGTCGTTAACCAGTACTTCTTCCGCCGAAATCAACACCTGCGCGAGTTCTGCAGCGCTGAGATCGGACTGCCCCTCTTTGCTTTCTTGTTCTGCAGCGCGATCGATTGCTGCGTCTATTTCACCGTCTATTTCATCCGCCGAGGCATCAGTGTCATCGAGTATCTTGTTGCCGTTTTTCAAGTGACCGGCAAGATCAGACTCTTTGTACTGGGTCACGCTGCGTGAGCGCCGCGTGACAAACGCTTCTTCGACTTCGATGTCGGGGATAATTCCTTGGGCTTGAATCGAACGACCGCTGGGCGTGTAGTAGAGCGAGGTTGTTAGTTTGATCGCTTTGTCGGCGGCGAGTGGGAGCACGGTCTGCACCGAGCCCTTGCCAAAGCTGGCTGTGCCCATAATGAGCGCGCGGCCATGGTCTTGCAGCGCACCGGCGACAATTTCGCTCGCCGAAGCCGAGCCGTTATTGATCAGCACGACGAGGGGTATGTCGGGCGCAATCGTTTGCAACGAGGCCGAGTAGCTTGAGCGTGAGTCTTCGAGGCGGCCCTTTGTCGAGACTATATCGCCACTATCGATGAAGGCATCGACCATGCTGACCGACGCTTGGAGAACACCGCCGGGGTTATTGCGAAGGTCGAGGACTAGTCCTTTTAGCTCCTCATCGGCGGTAAGCAGTTCTTGCAACTCTTCGTCGAATTCCTCGCCTGTATTGCCACGAAATTGAGAAACGCGCAGATACGCATACCCCGGCTCTAACGCGCGGCTGCGCACGCTCGAAATCGCAATGATTTCCCGCGTGAGGGTAATGTCAAAAGGTTCTTCGCCTTCGCGCGCGATGGTTATAGATACTTGTGATCCGGGTTCGCCGCGCATCATCTTCGCCGCTTCGTCGGGCTGCATATCGCGAATCGGCTTACTGTCGATTTCGATGATCAGGTCACCGGCTAAAACGCCCGCTCGGTCGGCTGGTGAATCGTCTATTGGTGCAACAACGAGTATGTAGCCGTCGCGCCGGCTCACCTCGACGCCAAGCCCGCCGAACTGTCCGGTCGTGGTGTCTTGAAGCGACTCGAACTCGTTGCCCGCCATATAGGCCGAATGCGGGTCGAGTCCCGAAAGCATCCCTTGAATCGCGTATTCGAGTAGCGTTTCGTCGTCGACTTCTTCTACATAGGCGCGGCGGATATGATCCAGCGCTTGAGTAAACATGCGCACCTCGTTGAGGGGTAAAGGCAGTGCGCCTTCGTTTTCTTGCGCGGTCGCGGGGCCGGAGAATAGAAGTGATGCTGCGACGGCTGCGCTGACAAAGCGCACAGCAGAGAACAGAGAGCGGCGATTGGCGGGTCTAAAAAAGTGATGATTTATCATCGTAGCGCTGATTCCATGGTTGTCGTCTCGAGTTGAGCCTGCACACTAAGCGTTTCGGCTACTTGTGCCCGGTGCCTGGTTACGGCACTAAGCAGTGAGTTCGTGAATTTTTCTATAGTTTCAGTTTACGTCTAAATAGGCAAATTCAGTCGCTACTTAGAGAGCCAAGCTTCGGGATTGAGCGCAATCCCGCCTTTGCGAATTTCGAAATGCAGTCCAGCGTTTTCGCCAACGCCTCTCCCCGCGTTAGCCACGACCTCGCCTGCCTCAATCGATACGCCAGCCGTGACTTCGAGAGATTCATTATTGCCGTAAAGCGTCATATAGCTATCACCGTGATCGACTATAACAAGGAGACCTGCGCCACGAAGCCAGTCTGCAAAGACGACTCTACCCGAATGCACTGCGAGCACAGACTCGCCGCTATTGGCGTCAAACGTGAGTCCTTGCCTGCTAACCCCATTGGAGTCCGTGCCGAAACGCGCATGGATAGAAGCCTTCACCGGCGCGCTAAGTTTGCCTTTCATCGAAGCAAAACGGGTGCCTGCTTCGGGCGCAGGAATCCTCCTCATGGCGAGTTCGAGCTGCTCAACAAGCTGCTGTATGCCCGCTTTGTCCATCTCGAGTTGTTCCAGTTCGCCGCGTTGTGTCTTTATTGAGGTCGTCAGAGCAGCGAGGGCTGCTTCTCTCTCTTGGGTTTCGGCGACGCGTTTTTCCTGAGCCGCGGCAGAGCGCGCTTGAACTCGGACAAGCTCCTGTCTTTGTGACTCTATTTGCAACTGGCTCTGGATAAGCTCGTCGAGCGCTTGTTTATACAAGGTGAGCGTTGCCCGCTGCGCGGCTGTTATACGACTGAGATAATTGAGCTGCCGGGCTGCATTCGTAGGCCCTTGGCCCGAGAGAAAGGCGCGTGCGAGGCTCATGTCGCCCTGTTTGTGTAACGCCCGCATTACGTCGCCGAGTGCTTGTTCGCGAGCGACAAGTGCAGACTCTTGCCCTGAGATGAGACGCTGCAGTTCGTCAAGTTTTCCTTCGAGACTTCGGCGCTGCTCTGCCAAGCCTTCGAGTTCACGAGCGGAATTTGCAAGTGCGACAACCGCGTTTTGCAGGCGCTTTTCTTCGTTACTCTGTTGTGCGTTGGCTTTTAAGAGCCAGGTTTGTACTTCGTCGATTGCGCTTTGTGCTGCCGCTAATTGCTGTTTCGCTTGCTCAGGAGTCTGCGCTGCCTGCTCTGCGCCTAGTGTGGGCGCAGAGGCCAGCAGAGAGGCAATGATAAACGCGGCTAGTCTCATCAGCTGAGCAAGTCTTTCCCAGTCATTTGTGCTGGAATAGTTAAGTCGAGCAGCGACAGTAGGGTGGGGGCGAGGTCGCATAAACTCCCTTCGCTGGTAAATTCTTTTCCTGAGCCACCTACATAAACAAGGGGCACTGGCCCGTTGGTATGAGAGGTGAGTGGCTGCTGCGTTTCGGCATCGAGCATCTGCTCTACGTTGCCGTGGTCGGCGGTTATAAGAAGCTCGCCGTTGGCTTCTTCGATTGCTGCAACGATTCGGCTCAAACACGCGTCGAGCGCCTCAACGGCTTTAACAGCGGCGTTAAAGTCGCCCGTGTGGCCAACCATGTCGCCATTTGCATAGTTGCAGATAATCGCATCGTATTTGTGCGAAAGAATGGCAGCGACCAACTTATCGGTTACCTCAAACGCAGACATCTCGGGCTGTAGGTCGTAGGTCTTCACATCTGGCGAAGGGATAAGCTCACGGTCTTCATTGCTAAACGGCTCCTCGCGGCCGCCATTGAAGAAGAACGTCACATGAGCGTATTTTTCGGTCTCGGCAATGCGTAGCTGTGTCTTGCCCTGTGCAGCGAGCGTCTCGCCGAGCACATTCACGAGCGTTTCGGGCGGATAAGCGCACGGTGCAACTATGTCGTCTGCGTAATGCGTGAGCGTCACGAAGCTTGCAAGCGCAGGAAGGCTTTTGCGCTCGAAACCGTCGAAGTCGGCGCCGATGAAGGCGCGAGTGAGTTCGCGGGCGCGGTCCGAGCGGAAGTTCATGAATACGACGACGTCGTCATCATTCACGGTTGCGGCGGAAGCGCCAACAATCGTCGGCTTAACAAACTCATCGTCTTCGTCGCGAGCATAGGCCGCCGCGAGGGCAGTTTCGACATTGGAGAGTGTGAATTCGGCCTCACCCCGGGTGAGAAGATCATAGGCGGGTTCGACTCGGTCCCAACGGTTATCGCGATCCATGGCGAAGAAACGCCCGCAAATCGAGGCCACCCGGCCGCAACCGCTCTGCGCAAGTAATGTCTCTACCCGCAACAAAGGAGCGAGGGCGCTGCGTGGAGGAGTGTCACGTCCATCTAAAAAGGCATGGAAGAAAACTTGCTTAGCGCCGCGCGCAAGAGCGAGTTCGAGCATCGCAACGATTTGGTCCTCATGACTGTGAATGCCGCCTGGCGAAAGGAGGCCGAACACGTGCAATGCCGAGTCTTTTTGTATACTAGTGTCGACGGCTTCGGTTAGGACGGGATTGCTGACAAACGAGCCATCAGCGATGTCTTTGTCGATGCGAGTCAGATTCTGATAGACGACTCGGCCGGCGCCTAGGTTCATATGACCAACCTCCGAATTACCCATTTGCCCCTCGGGTAGGCCCACGGCAAGGCCAGAGGTTCTGATCAGCGTATGCGGTTTATCTTGCCAAAGTGCATCCCAAGTTGGGCTTTTGGCTGCGAAAATTGCATTGCTGTCGGTAGCGTCGCGATGCCCCCAGCCGTCAAGAATGAGGAGAAGTGCGGTCTTTTTCGCTGTCATCGGGAGCCTGCTTGCCGGTTGTTGTAGAAAGGCAACCATTATCCTTGAAACTGGAGCGCTTCTCTACAAGCCTATGCGCCACCCCGCTTCTTATGGACAGCTGTGGCGTGTATACTTGCCACCCTTATTTGCCGCTACACATCGGATTCAGCATGGCGCAGTTTATCGAGTTTTTGAGTAACCACCCCATTTTGGTCGGCTGTTGGCTCGCCGCTTTTATCGGCATTATGGTGTATCACCAGCGCACTGGCAGCAAGGGAGCGAGCCCCGCGCAGGCAATAACGCTGATTAACCGCAGCGACGCCTTGGTGGTCGACATACGTGATAAAAAAGATTTCGACGAAGGGCATATTGTCGATGCCCTGCATATTCCTGCGGCTAAGCTCGAACAGCGCGTTGCAGAACTGAGTAAGCAGAAGGGCAAGCCGATTGTCGTCGTGTGTAAACATGGCCAGCAGGCGGGTGATTCGGTTAAAAAAATTGAATCTGCCGGACACGATCCGGTTTACAAATTAAATGGCGGCATGGCCGAATGGAAGGGGCAGTCGCTTCCTGTTGTAACAAAGTAAAAGCTGCTAAAACGCGCTATAATCCAGAAAAATCATCAGAAGTGACCGTATAGGACCCAACATGGCAGATAACGAAGAGAACCAACAACCAAACGAACAGGCAGCAGCCGGCGAGCAAGCGGCAGGCCCACAGTTCGCCTTACAGCGTATTTACCTCAAGGATGCCTCTTTCGAGTCACCGCGCAGCCCGCTCGTTTTTCAGAGCCAGTGGCAGCCTAAGATCAACTTCGACATCAAGACAAAAAGCGACAAGGTGCAAGACGGCGTTTACGAGGTTGTTCTCGTCCTCACTGTCGAAGCAGAGCTCGAAGAGCAGCCCGCATTTGTCGTAGAAGTGCAGCAAGCAGGTGTTTTTACAGCGAAAGACTTTGGCGACGAGCAGCTTGCCCAGTTGTTAGCCACCGTTTGCCCTAATATCTTGTTCCCCTATGCGCGCGAAGCGGTAGACAATCTTGTTGTGAAAGGCAGTTTCCCTGCTCTTATGCTGTCGCCAATCAACTTCGATGCGCTTTATGCGCAGCAGAGACAGGCTCAGGCAGAACAGGCGGCGTCGACAGAGCCTACTAACTAGGCCTGTTAGTTTACTAATGCATTAATCCCGCCTCTATTTTTATTCTACAGGGGGATTACGGAGTAGCAAGAGTAAAAGGGTGAGACGCGAAAGCGGCTCGCCCTTTTTATTGACTCCTGATTTTGCGGGCGCTGTAAATACGAAGTTGGAATAATGGGGCATTTTATCTCTGGCGGTATAGACCTGCTGTCACTTGGAAGCTCCTTCGAAACTCAGCTGTCGCCATGCTTCATAAGTCACCAACGCTGCTGCGTTCGATAGGTTAAGACTTCTGCTATCGGCGCGCATTGGTATCCTCAACAAGCGATCCACACCCAGTTCCGATCGAATGGTATCAGGCAGCCCGCGCGTCTCAGGCCCGAACACCAGAAAATCTCCCGAGGCAAAGTTGGCCTCGTGATAGTGTCGTGATCCCTTAGTGCTGAGTCCATAAATCGTTGCGCCTTGCGTCGCAGTAACGAAGGCCTCCCAGTCTTTGTAAAGGTTGATTCCTGCAAATTCATGGTAATCAAGGCCGGCCCGACGGAGTTTCTTATCGTCCAGCGCGAACCCAAGAGGCTCAATGAGGTGCAGTTGACAGCCCGTATTAGCCGCTAAGCGGATGATATTGCCTGTGTTGGGAGGGATCTCTGGCTCAAATAAAGCTATATTTATCATAATTTTAAGTGCTCTCTCCTAAATCTGCCCTAGTTCGTCCCAAACAGCTTTAGTAATAAACCGATGGTGAGTTTACAAGTACGTTCTGAAAAAGAGGTAAGTATTTCGCCAGAAGTTGTTACTTATTTCTAATTTTTGGGATTAGTGAACCCTTCGCTTATAGTGGCAGAAATCGCTATGGTGAACCTATCTTTAAGAAAGCGGGATCTTAGGTATCATGATTTAGAAAAAACACAGAACCGTCCAGTCGAGTTGGAATCGTCGTCGGGCCAACCAAGCGGATGACTCGCAAGTTGAGAACAGGGAGGAAACGCCTCAGTTACCAGGGTAAGTTTTTACCGAAGTTATGCCTTACAGGTGGGGTTGCGCGACCAAAGAGAGAGATTCAAAATCCATCGTCACGGGATCCCCGTACGAAAGAGAGCCGATTTAATAATATATTGATAAATGTAGGCATTATATTAATTTTGATGGTTGCATAATTGTGAGGCAAAGCGGGAAAAAGCGAGGATTAGAAAAAGGTTGATTGTAAAGCAAATAACATTTGTTACGTAACGCCTTTCAAAATGCGTTGAACTAATGACAAAAACGAAGAATAGAAACAAACGGGCGAGAGCTCAAAGAATCACAGGGAAGGGAGATGATTCTCCGATTGGTAGTCTCGAGTAACAATCGACAGGAGTGAGTTTAGACGACTCAATGAAACAAAGGGTAGGCAAGATTATGATTAAAACAATAAACTTAAAGACATCAGCAAAACAAGGTGGTTTTACGATTATCGAATTGATTGTCGTTGTCCTCCTTCTCGGCATTCTTACAGCAACAGCGCTGCCTCGGTTTTTGGATGTAGAAGACGAGCACACGACGCAGTAATTAGCTGAGTTATTGGTGGTCTTAGAACTGGCGTTACGTTTTTTAGAGCGAGCTATAAGGCTTGAGAGGAGCCTGCCGAAAATGTCCTCTTTACTGCGTCTGGTGATGGTGCATTGAGAACTAATGAAGACGGCCATCAGATGGGCGCGACGAGTGATGCATGATGGTATTCTGATGAGTTAGCGAATTGCGTAAAAGGTTACGATGCATTTCTTCACGCTTGTTGTCCGCGCATCATCGGCTACGCCAACGCGCTGACAGCAGCATTTGACGCTGATGATTTCCTGGGCGGAACTCTAGATTTCTTGGCGGTCAGAACGATACTCGCTGATGAATAAAGCGAAATTTTGACTTTTTAGTTTTCAGTAATTTGGGCGAACTCCTTAAGCTTGCGAGTCAATGTGTTTCGTCCCCATCCTAAGAGGTCTGCCGCGTCGCGTTTGCGGCCCGCAGTATGTTTGAGTGCGATATCAATCATTGTGCGTTCAAACATGGGTGTCGCATTGTTTAGAATACCTTTATTGCCCAGACTTAATTGACGGTCAGCCCAGTTCTGAAGCGCGTCGGTCCATTCATCTGCTGGTGAGTCCTCTGCGCTCTGTGCGGCGAATTCGGGCGGAAGGTCGTTAATGTAGACCTCGCGTGTTGATGCCATCACGGTGATCCAGCGGCAGAAATTCTCTAGCTGCCTCACATTGCCGGGCCAGCTTAGGCCCTTAAGATGCTCTTCTGTTTCGGGGCGCAGAATCTTGGCTTCGGTCCCAAGTTCCTTCGCGGCGACACCGAGGAAATAGTGTGCGAGTTTTGGAATGTCTTCGCGGCGATCACTGAGCTTAGGTATATGAATGCGGATTACATTCAAACGGTGGAAAAGATCTTCGCGAAACAAATGCTGCTCGACAAGGCTCTCGAGATTTTGGTGTGTCGCGGCGATGATTCTTACATCGACCTTAATCGATGTGGTGCCACCGACTCGATAAAATTCTCCGTCGGAGAGCACGCGAAGGAGCCGCGTTTGGGTCTCGGCTGGCATGTCGCCTATCTCATCAAGAAACAAAGTGCCGCCATTTGCCTGTTCGAAGCGGCCGGTACGCTGTGTCGTCGCACCGGTAAATGCTCCTTTCTCATGCCCAAAAAGTTCTGATTCGATTAGCTCCTTTGGTATCGCAGCAACATTAAGCGGCACAAATGTGTTTCCGCTGCGTGGACTGTGTTGGTGTAGTGCGTGTGCGACGAGTTCTTTGCCCGTGCCCGATTCGCCATTGATGAGAACAGAGATATTCGATTGCGAAAGCCTGCCGATTGCGCGGAACACTTCCTGCATGGCGGGTGCTTCACCGATGATTTCTTGCGGCTTCTCGGTAACTTCGGGCTCGCGCGCGCTCTGCTTCTCGCGCGAGTGTTCGAGAGCCCTGAGGGTCATCGCTACGGCTTCGTCTATATCGAATGGCTTGGGGAGATATTCGAATGCACCGCGGCTGTAGGAAGACACAGCGCTATCAAGATCGGAATGGGCGGTCATGATAATTACGGGCAGCTCGGGGAAGCGTGCGTTGACGGTCGAGAGCAGTTCGAGGCCGCTGATGCCTGGCATGCGAATGTCGCTAATGATTGCGTCGGGCTGCACTTGTTCAAGCCGGTGCAGAAGATCGTCGCCGTTGTCGAACGATTCAGTAGCCAAGCCGCTTTTGTCGAATGACTTTTCCAATACCCAGCGGATAGAGCGATCGTCATCTAAAATCCATACCGAGTTATTTTTCTGTGTCACTTTTTTCCCCTTTGGCCTGAAGCCTTTGGTCTATGCGAGCGGAAGTACAATCGAGAAGCACGTCGCCCCTGGTCTCGATTGGCATTCCACCAAGCCATTGTGTCGATTGATAATATCTCGGGTGATTGATAGTCCGAGACCTGTGCCATCTGGGCGACCACTAATCATTGGATAAAATAAGTTGTGTATAATCTCTTCTGGAATGCCGGGTCCGTTATCGATAATTTTAATCTTTGCAGCGAGTCGGTGAAATGTCGAGTTTAGCGTGGCGTTGCGAGTAATCCGCGTGCGTAGAATAATCTTCCCAAGATCATGGTCGACGCTTGGACTCGACAACGCTTGCATCGCATTGCGGACAATATTGAGTGTTGCTTGAATAAGTTGCTCAGCGTCTGCAGGCAGAGGCGGTATCGAAGGGTCGTAGTCGCGTATAAGCTTTATGGCGTTGCCAGCTATTTCGGCTTCAACAAGGCTATGGACGCGTTCAAGAACTTCATGAATGTTGGTTGGCGCAAGCTCTGGCTGCTTCCTTAGGCCGACAAGCCGGTCGACCAAGTTGCGCAGCCGGTCAGCTTCTTCGATGATGACGTTGGTATAGTCGCCTAGTTCTTTGTTTGGGAGCTCGTCGGCAAGGAGTTGGGCTGCCCCGCGAATGCCTCCAAGCGGGTTTTTGATCTCATGCGCCAGGCCGCGAACGAGTTCTCGGGTTGTCAGGTGAGCGGAGTTAAGCGACTCTTCGCGATTAATTCGATACGCATGCTCGAGCGAATGGATTTCGATTAATGCCTGTCGTCCCTGCGCGTCGTCGAAAGTGTTGACCGTGTAGTCGATCTCGATTTTTTTCCCCTGGCTAAGCATCAGAGTTGCTTCGCGCTTGGTGAAACTAGTGTTGTCACTCAGAGCAGAGTCGATTTCGGCGATGTCTGTGTCTGCGGCAATAAAGAGCTGATCCAGAGTGAGTCCAATCGCCTTACGTCCACTTACCTCAAGGAGCTGTTCGGCGGCTAGATTCAGAAACTGCAGGGTAAGATTGCTGTCGAGCAGCAGCACGGCCGTCTTCAGCTGATCGAGCAGTTTCTTGTGAATGCTGTCTATGGTCATTGGCAGGTCTCAGGTTACCGTGTTAACTATGCAATTTCTGAACCATCTCTCATTGGTTTGCAAAACGACTGGCCACTGTCCCGCAGGCCTTGTTTACTATTGCTTGAAGGCGTTGAAGCAGGCGATGAGAGCCGCAGGAAAATAATGCTTTCTACAAAATGCACTAAAATGGTGCGCATGGCAATAATCAAGACGAGGAGTGTGGCTTAACTGACGATCATCTGGAGAAAGCGTGGGTTGAAGGAGGAGGCGTGTGTGAGTAGGCGAAGTGCAAAACCGGGCATTAGAATTAAGGCATAAAAAAGCCCAACACGGGGCTGGGCTTTCTCTACGATCAAAAAGAATAAGGTCGCCGTGCGGCTCATCCGCGCGGCTAGCGACGCGTTAGGCGAGCGCTTCCTTAGTGGTCTTGATAATCGCTGCTGCGACCTTGTACGGATCAGCGTTAGACGCCGTACGACGGTCTTCTAGACGGCCTTTCCAACCGTCTTGTACTGTGCCGATTGGAATTCGGATCGATGCGCCACGGTCTGAAACGCCATAGCTGTACTCGTCGATAGACTGCGTCTCATGTAGACCGGTGAGGCGCTGATCGTTATTGGCGCCGTAAACGCTCATGTGGCGGTCGATGTGCTTGCCAAATTCTTCGCAGATTTTAGTGAAGACAGTCTCGTCACCGAGATCACGCATCGCGCCATTCGAGAAGTTTGCGTGCATACCTGAACCATTCCAGTCAGAGAACTTGCCGAGAGGCTTGGGCTCGTAATCGATTGCCATGCCATAGCTTTCGGCGGTGCGCTCTAACAGGTAGCGTGCCACCCAAATTTCGTCACCGGCTTTTTTAGCGCCCTTGGCGAAGATCTGGAATTCCCACTGCCCTGGTGCTACCTCGGCATTGATTCCTTCTACATTGAGACCTGCCTCGAGGCAGATGTCCATATGCTCTTCGATAAGCTCGCGGCCGTACGCGTTTCGTGCGCCAACCGAGCAGTAATATGGGCCCTGAGGCGCTGGATAGCCGCCTTTAGGGAAGCCAGGGGGGAGATCAGTTTTAACGTCCCAGAGGAAATATTCCTGCTCGAAACCGAACCAGAAATCATCGTCATCATCTACGATAGTTGCGCGGCCATTGGTGGCGTGTGGCGTGCCATCAGCGTTGAGAACCTCGCACATGACAAGGTAAGCGCTCGCGCGATCGGGGTCTGGATAGACTGCGACTGGCTGCAGGAGGCAGTCTGAATCGTCGCCGGTGGCTTGATTAGTCGAGCTGCCATCGAACGACCATACTGGGCATTCTTCAACCGTGCCGCCGAAGTCATTGCGGACCATCGTTTTGCTGCGTAGGCCTTGTGTGGGCTCGGTTCCGTCAAGCCAGATATATTCGAGTTTTGATTTCATACCGTTCGATTCTCCTAATCGCATTCGACTGCTTTACTGTTGTTTGGTGATTCGTTTTTACCCTGTTGGTCTTTTTGGTCTTTCTCTGAGGAGGGTTGGCGGGATGGTGCGCGCCGCAGACCTTCGCTGCATGGGTAAGAGGGAGCAAAATATATGCCATTACACTCCCGACTGCAAAGAGTTGAGTAAAGATTGAGAGCAATCTGACGCAGAGGCGCCATAAAATGGGGCATTATGCAGGTTGAGGGTAGGTCGGCGATTGGGTTAGCGGAATTAACGCAGGTCTCAAGGTCTTATACCACCAGAAAAACGCACTGTTATGGCGCGCTATTTTCAATAATGCACTTTTTTAGTGCGCTAAGGTAAAAAGAAGTTTGCCACTAGGCGGTGCCGAGCTCTCACATTTGGGTCACCATCGGCAATCTCTTCAAAATACACGCTTTTGTAGCTAATCTTTAACCGAAGTCTCGTGTATACTCGCCGCCTCGCGCGCGGCAGGCCCCAAGTAGTTGCCCGCCTGAGCGCGTATTCGTGTGCAGCTAGATTTAACCCGCCCTAACGGCGAGTCCTCTTGCTCCACCTTTTCATAGTAATTAGCCGCTCCAACCCCCTCTCGTCCCGCGCGCCTCCACACAGCGTTGCGAGCGAGTAGTAACTGCGAGCGGCAAAAAGTGAGTGTCATTCATCGTGATTGAAAAGATTCGCAATATCGCCATTATCGCCCACGTCGACCATGGTAAGACTACCCTCGTCGACAAGATGCTGCAGCAATCGGGCACGCTCGAATCGCGCGGCGGTAACGTCGAGAGAGTCATGGACTCGAACGACCAAGAAAAGGAACGTGGTATCACGATCCTCGCGAAAAACACCGCAATCAGCTGGAATGGCTATCGCATCAATATCGTCGATACACCGGGACACGCCGATTTTGGTGGCGAGGTCGAACGCGTGCTGTCGATGGTAGACAGCGTTTTGCTTCTCGTTGACGCAGTTGATGGCCCAATGCCACAGACGCGCTTCGTGACTCAAAAGGCGTTCGACCAAGGCCTGAACCCCATCGTCGTCATCAATAAGGTCGACCGAGACGGCGCTCGTCCTGACTGGGTTGTTAACGAGGTGTTCGATCTTTTCGACAAACTCGGCGCAACCGACGAGCAGCTCGATTTCCCAATAATCTACGCCTCGGCGTTAGAAGGCATAGCGGGGCTCGACGTCGAAGCGATGGCTACCGACATGGAACCTTTATTTAAAGAAATCGTTGAAAAAGTGCCGCATCCAGATGTAGAAGTCGACGCGCCACTGCAGATGCAAATCTCAGCACTCGATTACAATAGCTACGTTGGCGTCATCGGTATTGGCCGAGTCACGCGAGGCGTTGCTCGCACGAACCAGCAGGTGATTATCGTCGACGTCGAAGGTAAGCAGCGCAAAGGCAAGATTCTGCAAGTGAAAAGCCACCTCGGTCTCGAGCGTATCGATGTCGACGAAGCGGCAGCCGGCGAGATTGTCTGTATCTCTGGCATCGATAAACTCAATATCTCCGACACAATCTGTGACCCAGAAAAAGTAGAAGCGATGACGCCTCTGTCGGTAGACGAGCCTACTATTAGCATGACCTTCCAAGTCAATGATTCGCCGTTCGCGGGTCTAGAAGGCAAGTACGTCACCACACGTAATATCAAAGACCGCCTCGACCGCGAGCTACTCTTCAACGTAGCACTGCGGGTTGAGCCGGGTGATACGCCCGATAAATACAAAGTGTCGGGCCGTGGCGAACTCCACTTGTCAGTACTCATCGAGACCATGCGCCGCGAAGGGTTCGAACTCGCGGTTTCGCGCCCTGAGGTTATCATTCAAGAAATCGACGGCGTGCTAAGCGAGCCCTACGAGTCACTCGTGATCGACTGTGATGATCAGCATCAAGGCTCGGTCATGGAAGAGCTTGGTAACCGACGCGCCGAAATGCAAGACATGATGCCAGACGGCAAAGGGCGAGTGCGTTTACAGTTCCTCGTTCCGACGCGCGGCCTTATTGGCTTCCGCTCACAGTTTTTGTCGCTCACCTCGGGCTCTGGCCTGATGACTCACGTATTTAGTCATTACGATGAATACAAAGACATCGAGCTCGCTGCGCGGTCGCGGGGCGTCCTCGTGTCGATGGTTCGCGGCAAAACACTCGGTTTTAGCCTGTTTAACTTGCAAGACCGTGGCAAGCTCTTTGTTCATCCGAATACTGAAGTATATGAAGGCATGATCATTGGTTTGCATAGCCGTGAAAATGATCTGGCTGTTAATCCCATTAAAGGTAAGCAGCTGACCAACGTGCGCGCTTCGGGCACCGACGAAAACATCGTGCTAACGCCTCCGGTTCGACACACGCTCGAACAGGCGATGGAATTTATTGCCGACGACGAGTTGGTCGAGGTGACACCCGAGAGCATTCGTCTGCGTAAGCGTCACCTCACCGAAAATGAGCGTAAGCGCCATAGTCGCGGCAGCACTCGCGGCTAGCGTTAGCCTCCTGACTGAGCAGCGTCTGTTTGCGAGCAGACGCTTTGCTAGGAATGGCCGAGTGGCATAGACTACCGACATCTATGCCGCGCGGCTCGCGGGCACCGACTCGTTACCATTCCAAGCTAAAGGTCATCGCATGCAAGTCCTCTTTCCAGAACTCAAACCCTATGCTCGCCACGAGCTAAGCGTGTCCGACGTCCATACACTCTATGTCGACGAAGCGGGCAACGCAGAGGGCATTCCTGTGCTGTTCGTCCATGGTGGGCCAGGGGGTGCTTGTGATGCGAGTTCGCGCCGCTTCTATGACCCCGAACGCTATCGCATCATCACATTCGATCAGCGTGGTTGCGGCCGTTCGACGCCCCATGGCGAGCTCGCCGACAATTCAACGCAGGCACTAATCGCCGATATCGAATCTATTCGCGAATTCCTGAACGTCGAAAAGTGGGTGCTCTTCGGTGGCTCTTGGGGATCGACCCTCAGCTTACTCTACGCCCAAGCGTATCCTACGCGTGTGCAAGCGATGATTCTGCGCGGCATTTTTCTCTGCCGTCAGCGCGATTTCGATTGGTTGTATAAAGAGGGCGCCTCACGTGTTTTTCCCGATGCATGGGATACCTTCGTTAATCACATCCCTCAAGACGAGCGCAGTGACCTTCTGGAAGCCTACAACCGACGCTTGCTTGGCGGAGACGAGCTCGCCCGCATGTCGGCGGCAAAACACTGGTCGGCGTGGGAAGCCAATTGCTCTAAGCTGCGCCCGAGCGCTGAAACATTGTCTAAATTTACCAAACCGCATAACGCGATCGCGCTCGCACGGATAGAGACACACTATTTTTTAAACAAAGGGTTTATAAGCGAGAATCAGATTCTTCGTAATATGGTGCCTATTCAAAATATTCCGGCAGTTCTCATCCATGGTCGCTACGACATGGTTTGCCCGTTAGATAACGCCACCGAGCTGCATAAGTACTGGCCAACCTCAGATCTGCAGATTGTGCGGGAGTCTGGGCATTCGGCCTCTGAGCCCGGAACGATCGATGCGCTAGTGCGCGCCACTCAATCCATGGCTAAACGCCTCAACGATGCGAGCTAGCAAATAAAGTGTAGAGGCGCGTTCAAGAAATGATTTGTTTGATTCAACGAGTTCGCTCGAGCCAGCTTCATATCGAAGGGGCGCTGCACGCCGAGATTGGCCAAGGCTTGCTTGCACTCGTCGGTCTCGAAAAAGACGACAACGAGACGACCCTCGCTAAAATGCTCGATAAGCTCTATGCCTATCGCGTGTTTTCGGACACCGAAGGTAAGATGAATCTCAGCGTAAAAGATATCGATGGAGAGGTTTTATTGGTGTCGCAGTTTACGCTGGCAGCAGACACTCAGAAGGGGTTAAGGCCGGGCTTTTCGAGCGCAATGCCGCCAGCTTCTGCCGAGCCATTATTCGAAACGATGGTGGCACAGGCGAGCAGACAACACACTAAAACCAAGAGCGGCGTGTTTGGCGCCGACATGCAGATCTCTCTGCTAAACGATGGCCCCGTCACTTTTATTCTCCGCGCTTAAGCTTTAGTTTCTCGTTTACGTGCGACGCGCCCCGCTAAAACTCCTACCTCAAACAGCGCCCACATCGGGATTGCGAGCATCGACTGCGTGAAGGGATCGGGCGGCGTGATGAGCATCGCGACAACGAAACAGCCGACAATAATATAAGGCCGTTTTGCTGCGAGGTCATCGGGTTCCATTATGCCTGCCCAGATAAGCAAGAATACCGCAACGGGAATTTCGAAGGTGATGCCGAACGCGACAAAAATTGTCAGCGCGAAGCTCAAGAAACTATTGATGTCGGGCGCAACTTGAATGCCTTCGGGTGCTACCGAGATAAAAAACGAAAAAACAATTCCAAACAGTAAATAGCGCGCGAAGGCGATGCCTCCATAAAAAAGCGCGACGCTCGAAATAAACAGGGGAATCGCGATAGCTTTTTCATTTTTATAAAGCCCCGGCGCGATAAACGACCAGAGCTGATAGAGGATATACGGGGCAGCGAGTAAGAAAGAGACATAGAACGTGAGCTTAAATGGCGCGAAAAACGGCGAGGTCGGATCGATCGCTATCATACTGGTGTTTTCGGGCAGTGCGCTGACAAGAGGCTCAGCGACATAGCTGTAGATGTCCGCAGAGAAAGCGAACAGCGCGATAAAGCAAATTACCACCGCCGCAAGACATTTAAGTAGCCTGTCGCGAAGTTCGACCAAATGGTCAATAAGGGTGAGTTCTTGTGCTTGCTCGGCTGAGGTCATCGGCTTTGTTCGTCTTTTTTGGCACTTAAGGCGGCGTCGATAGTCTCGTCCACTTCTGTTGAATCCTCTGCTTGGCCTAACTTTGGATTTACGCCGGTGCCATAGCTTGGCGATTTGCGCGCCGCGGGATTCGCTTTAGGCTCTTCTTTAGCGCTAGGTTGCACAGGCGCGGTAGAGGTCATACCCGGCGCCGCAGGAGTTGTCGGCTGCTCTGGCGCGATCGAATTGCGTTCGAGGTCATTAACTAGCTGCGATTCGGTTGCGCTCGATGCGCCGGGGTCGAAAGATGTGCTCGAGACAAGCGCGTCGACAGAGACTTTGGTCTCGTCGGCGATTTTCTTCACATGCGCCTTCGCCTGCTCGATCTCCTCGAGTACCGCTTCGTTGTGGAGTTGGCGTTTAATTTCGTCGGTGTTCAGTTCGCGCTCTATTTCCGATTTCACCTTATTGTAGCTGCGGCGAAAGCGACCAAGCCATAGACTTCCGGTGCGCACCGCGCCCGGCAGTTTGTCTGGGCCGATGACTAGAAGCGCCACGACGAAGACAAGTATGAGTTCCATGGGTGAAATGTTAAACATCGTTGGGCGCCAAGAAGCTAAGCCGTTGCTTCGGACTCAGAACGATTGAATGCGAAGGCCAGCAAGCGTGTAAAGTTGCAAGACGACTGCCGTGCAGCGGGGTAATGATTGAATAGCGACTCTAGTAAGAGAGTCGCGCTGCCAGAGAGCTATTTAGTGTCTTCTTTGGTCTCGTCGGCAGCGACTTTTTCCTGAACTACTGGTGTTTGCTCGTCATCGTCTTTGACTGCTTTCTTGAATCCCTTAAGCGCGCCGCCGAGATCGCTGCCGAGACTCGCGATTTTCTTCGTGCCAAAAAGGAGTATTACGATAAGCAGTACTATGAGTAATTGCATTGGTCCGATGGCCATTTTGTTCTCCTTTTGGGTCGCTCGCGGGTCTTTTAGAAAAGCCAAGCTAGTGGCGAGGCTAAGAGTATGACAGCGATGCTACCCAGGTTTAGATGTTCGGGAGGCCTTTTCGGCCAGTCCCGATAGTGTAAAGCGTTTCCGCAGCTCCTCCAACACCTCATCGTGGCTAAGGCCGAGATGGCTGAGCATGACAAGCGTGTGAAACCAGAGGTCGGCGGTTTCCCCGACAAGCGCTTTTTTTAGCGCTTCCGACTCGCGGTCAGCACCTAAATCTTTGGCTGCGAGAAGGGTCTCAGTGGCTTCTTCGCCTACCTTCTCTAGTATTTTGTTCAGGCCTTTGTGATGCAGGCTCGACACGTAAGAACTGTCGGGGCTGGCTTTCTTGCGCTGCTCGAGGGTTTCCGCCAACTGCTCTAATACGTCGCTCATACTCAATCCCAGCTATTTCTTGTACATCTGATTAGGGTCTTTTAGTACCGGCTCAACCGTCTGCCAAGCGTCGCCTTCTAAACGGCGGTAAAAACAGCTTCGACGCCCAGTGTGGCAGGCGATAGACCCGAGCTGTTCGACGCGGTAGCACAGCACGTCGGAGTCGCAGTCAAGACGCATCTCAACGAGTCGTTGCACATTTCCCGATTCTTCGCCTTTGCGCCAGAGTTTGGCGCGCGAACGCGACCAATAGACAGCGCGACCTTCCGCGACTGTCGCCTCGACCGCCTCGGCATTAGCCCAAGCCACCATGAGAAGCTCGCCGGATTGCGCGTCTTGCGTAACGATGGGGATGAGCCCGTCTGCGCCAAAGCGAAGTTGATCGATAAATGAAGCCATCGCCTAAGTATCCTCTGTCAGCGCCTAAAACACAAAAACGCGACGACGATAACCGCGCCGAGGATCGGCAGGGAAGGTGTGCTTGCAACTGCCTCGCGCGCAGCCGGGTTGGTGCTGGCTAGTGCTGCCGCCGCGACGAGTGCCGCCAGTAGTCGGTCGCTGCGCCGTGATTGCGCTTGGCGCAGCGCCTGCTTTTCTTGTTGTTCGCGCAGGGTGGCATTTATTGCCGCCAGTTGTTTTCCCTGCGAACCCGCGCTCGCGAGGAGTTGAGGCAGGTTAGGCAATTCTTCGAGTAGATCGGGCAGGTTGTCCCGTAACTTGCGCAGGAGTGTTATCGGGCTCAGGCGTTTGGCGTTCCAGCGTTCTAGGAAGGGCAAGGCGGTTTGCCAGAGGTCGAGCTGCGGATACAGCTGACGGCCGAGACCTTCGACATTGAGCAGTGTCTTTTGCAGCAATACCAGAGAGGGCTGTACCTGCATATCGAAGCGCCCGGCGGTCGCGAAAAGTTGCACGAGTATCTGTCCAAAACTGATCTCGCTCAGCGGTTTCTCGAATATCGGCTCGCAGACTGCGCGAATCGCCGACTCGAACTCGTGGACGCGGGTTGTCGGCGGAACCCAGCCGCAGGCGACATGAAGCTCTGCTACGCGGCGATAGTCTTGCTTGAAAATCGCGAGCAGATTCTTCGCCAAATAATCTTGGTCTTGCTCGGTCAGCGAGCCAATAATTGCGCAGTCGATCGCAATGTAATTTGGTTTCGGCGTTGCGGTTTTTGCAACGAAAATATTGCCAGGGTGCATGTCGGCATGGAAAAAGTTGTGCTCGAATACCTGCGTGAAGAAAATATTCACGCCAGCTTCCGCCAAATGCTTTAGGTCAACACCGGCGGCATTGAGCTCGTCGACATTGGCCACAGGAATACCGTCGATTCGCTCCATCACTAGGAGTTTAGAACGAGTGTATTCCCAATAGATTTTTGGCACATACAGATCTGGTGAGCCCTCAAAATTGCGCCTGAGCTGAGTCGTGTTTGCCGCCTCGGACTGCAAGTTTAATTCGTCCAGAATAATCTTCTCATAATCGGCAATCACCTCGATGGGGCGGAGGCGGCGGCCAAATTGCGAGGCGCCTTCGACTATTCGGGCGAGCCGTTTTAGCAACCGAATGTCCGACCGAACCACGGCCTCGATTCCGGGCCTGACGACTTTGATGACCACCTCGCTACCGTCAAGCAGTGTGGCGCCATAAACCTGAGCGATTGAGGCCGACGCTAAGGGCTGGCTGTCGATGCTCGCGAAAAACTCATCGGCAGGTGCGCCTAACGCAGCCGTAACGACAGCCTCGATGGGCGGCATGGGGAACGGAGGCACATTGTCTTGCAGCGCCTGTAATTCGTCGGCGAGTTCGGGGTCAAGAAAGTCGCGGCGCGTGGACACGAGCTGCCCAAGTTTTATGTAAATAGGGCCAAGTTCTTCGAGCGCTAAACGCAGCCGCGTATTGCGGTCGCCTTTGCGTTGGCTAGAAAATAAGCCGAGTAAGCGATAGGGGAGCAGCGCAAGAACAATCGCTGCGCGCGAGCGACTCGCAGGTAAAAAGTCGTCGAGGCCATATTTCGCGGCGACGCTAAGTATTTTATGTAGGCGAGTGATTGACGACACGGTAGCTTCGCGCGTGAGCGCTATCTCGGGGATTTAAAAGGGTCTAACAATTCGAATGCTTGATAGCACGTAAAGCTAGCACGCAAAGTAAGCATGTAAAATAAGCACGCAAAGATAGCACCGAAGCGTAGTGTGGACAATTCGGCTTTTTGGCCTGTGCGCAAAAAGGCGCTGAGGGCATAACGCGATTATCTGTCCTCGGCTGCCCGCACTCGCGCCTCGAGCCTGTCGATACGCAGGCGCAGCGCGTCTATTCCATCGCTAAGCTCTTGGGCCTCAAAGCGGGCGGGAACTACTCTTATTTCCTCTACAAGGTAGTCGTCGAGGGTCTGGGTCAATGCAGTGCGAGATTCTTGACGCCAGTCGCCTGCCTCTTTGCTGACTCTCGCAATTTCATTGGTGGCAACGGTGCCAAGGAACGGAGCGAGGTAGTCGTCCCAACGCAGGTCGAGGCTAGACACGAAGTGGTAGAGCGCTTGGATTAGGTCTGCGTCGCCGCTGACAGTAAGGGCTGGATTAGACAGGGCACGCTTCTGAGCGGGTTGTGCCAGCAGGTCTAGCAGCGCCGATGCGCTCCCCTCAAGCACCGCGTCGGGTGTCTGCATCAGCGCAGCGCTGCTCGCAAGATTGAGCTTTACCCTTTGGCCGCGAAAGACGAGGCAGAGGCTCACGCTGCCGGCATTTGGCGTGCTTGTCAGCTCGACCAAAATCTCTATCAATTTGCCGTCGAAGGCTTCGATCCGCTTGGCTGTGTGGGGGTCGTGCGCAATGAGTCGAGCGAGCACTAGCTCAAGAGGGGTGAGTGCAAGGGTGCCGAGCAGGCTCATGGTTGGGCAAGCAGCCTAGGCTGCTTTAAACCCTACATGAATGGCACAAACGCCGTTCATCATGTTGTGGTATTTGCAGTCGACGAGTCCTGCGTCTTGCATCATTGCGAGCAAAGTCTCTTGATCGGGGTGCATACGAATCGACTCGACGAGATACTGGTAACTGTCCGCGTCGTTGGCAATGACTTTGCCTGCGAGTGGCCAGAGTTTTGAGAACGCATCGTAGCCTTTGCGGACGAATTCGTTCTGTGGTTTGGAAAATTCGAGTACCAACACACGGCCACCGGGTTTAAGTACGCGGCGCATCGAGCGCAGCGCAGCGTCTTTGTCGGTCACATTACGCAGGCCATAGGCGATGGTGATGCAGTCGAAGGTGTCATCAGCGAACGGCAACGCTTCGGCATTGACTTGGGCGACATCGACATTGAAATTGGCGCCTTTGTCGATGATTCGGTCGCGGCCTACGGCGAGCATCGCTTCGTTAATATCGGCGAGTACAACTTGCCCTTCGGGTCCAACTAGAGGTGAGAAGCGCAGGCTAAAGTCACCCGTGCCGCCGGCAAGGTCTAATACTTTATGTCCCTTGCGCAGACCGCTAAGCTCGATTGTGAAGCGCTTCATGAGACGATGCGTACCGAGCGACATGAGGTCATTCATGATGTCATAGCGCTGAGCGACCGAGCGGAATACTTGGCCGACGCGTTGCTCTTTCTCGGCGACGGGAACAGTCTCGTAGCCAAAATGGGTGGTGTCAGTTGCCGCGTTTTTTTCGTTCATGGGATTTTCGTGTCTCGTCGCGATAGAGTAGGCTGATTCTTAATCTACTCGTATTCTAAACCTTTCGCGGTGGGTATTCATCCGCCTTTAAGCGCTCACCCTGCCTTCGATAAAGGTATCGGTACCGCGTGAGTGCCAGTCTGCCGCTACGAGGGCATGAATTTTATGACCTGCGTATCAGCGGGCAAGGGCTCCCGGCTCGCGCCCGCCGCGCTTAGGCGTGCCGTGTAGTCTGCCCAACGCGCTGCCTGATTAGTGGCGAGATCGAACAGTGTCTCCCAGCTGAAAATACCGGAATTGTGGCCGTCGTCGAAGGTGGGCTTAATCGCGTAGTTGCCGACCGGCTCGATAGCCGTGATAGCGACATGGCGCTTGCCCGCCTGCAAAATCTCTTGCCCAACGCCGTGGCCGCGCACCTCCGCCGACGGAGAATACACCCGCAAAAGCTCCGCCTCGAGCTGATAGCGAGTGCCATCTGCGTAGCCAAGTTCGAGTAATCGAGACTTTTTATGAAGCTTAATTGTCTGTGGCGTCATAGTTGTACGGCTCTTATTGACTGCGGGCCTGTGGATTACGCACTGTAAAGGCTTACCTTATAAAATATAGCGGCTGAGGTCTTCGTCTTTGGCAAGCTCGTCGAGCTGTCCCAACACAAACTCACGATCGATAACGACGCGCTCTTTGGCAACGGCTAAGTCTGAGGCGGCGAACGAGGTTTCCTCGAGCAGCCGCTCCATAACGGTGTGCAGGCGTCGAGCGCCTATATTTTCGGTGCGCTCGTTAACCTGCCATGCGGTCTCGGCGATTGAGCGTATGCCGTCTTCGGTAAACTCTAAGTCTAAGCCTTCGGTAGCGAGTAGCGCCTGATATTGCTCGGTGAGCGATGCGTCGGGTTCGGCTAGGATGCGTTCGAAATCTTTCGCAGAGAGTGCCTCTAGCTCAACACGAATAGGCAGGCGGCCTTGCAGCTCGGGAATGAGGTCGGAGGGCTTGCTGAGATGAAATGCGCCGGAGGCGATAAACAGGATGTGGTCGGTTTTCACGCTGCCGTATTTAGTGCTCACGGTCGAGCCTTCGATAAGCGGCAGGAGGTCGCGCTGAACGCCTTCGCGAGATACGCCGGCGCCGCCTTGGTCGTTGCGATTGGTGACCTTATCTATTTCGTCAATGAATACGATACCGGTCTGCTCGGCGAGTTCGACAGCACTTGCTCGTATCTCTTCCTCGTTGATCAACTTCGCCGCCTCTTCCTCTTTTAAGGCTTTGAGCGCCACCTTAATCGGCAGAGTGCGCGCGCGTTTCTTGGCGTTCTGCATCGATGAGAACATATCCTTGAGCTGGCTGGTCATGTCCTCAAGGCCCGGCGGCGCCATAATATCGACGCCGACCGGTGTGTCGGCTACAGCGATCTCTATTTCTTTGTCGTCGAGTTCGCCTTGGCGAAGCTTCTTACGAAATACCTGACGGGCGCTCGACTCTTCCGTGGCGTCATCGCTGCCGCTTGCGCGTGGGACAAGTATGTCGAGCACGCGGTCTTCTGCGCGATCTGCCGCGAGAGTCTGCACTTTACGCATCTCGCCTTCGCGCTGCATTTTCACGGCACTATCGACAAGGTCACGGATGATCGACTCGACATCGCGGCCGACATACCCAACCTCGGTGAATTTTGTTGCCTCGACCTTGATAAACGGTGCTTGGGCAAGTTTTGCTAAACGTCGCGCGATTTCGGTCTTGCCGACGCCGGTTGGGCCTATCATTAAGATATTTTTCGGCGTGACCTCATGGCGTAGTGCTTCACTGAGGTTCATGCGGCGCCAGCGATTGCGAAGCGCAATGGCCACGGCGCGTTTTGCGCTCGCCTGACCAACGATGTGTTTGTCGAGTTCGGAGGTTATTTCTCGTGGGGTCATTATAGACGCGCCGAGGCCGCGTGAATCCTCTGACGAGTCAGCATTCGTCGATGTCGCTAAGTCGTTAGTCATGATTAAAACTCTAATTCTTCGATTGTATGATTATGGTTGGTGTACACGCAGATGTCGGCGGCGATAGTGAGGCTTTTGCGGACGATGTCTTCGGCATCGAGATCGGTGTTCTGCAGTAACGCGCGCGCGGCGGCCATCGCAAAGGTGCCGCCTGATCCGATCGCCATAATGCCCTCTTCGGGCTCAATAACGTCGCCGTTGCCTGTGATAATCAGTGAGGCGTCTTTGTCGGCGACAATAAGCAAGGCTTCGAGGCGGCGCAGCGAGCGTTCGGTGCGCCACAGTTTGGCGAGTTCGACCGAGGCGCGAACGAGTTTGCCCCGATGCTTTTCGAGCTGCTCTTCGAAGCGTTCAAACAGAGTAAACGCGTCAGCGGTACCGCCTGCAAAGCCTGCGATAACTTGATCTTTATAAAGCCTTCGCACTTTGCGTGCGTTGCCCTTCATCACGGTGTTGCCTTGCGAAACCTGTCCATCGCCGCCGATTACCACTTTATTGCCGCGTCGAACTGACACGATCGTGGTGCCATCATATTGTTCCAAGTTAACTCTCCTACTGCAGCGGGGTTTGCTGCTGAGTGCATTAGACAAGGGAAACGTCTGCTGCTTGTGTTGCCGATCTCAATGAGTGAATCGAAAACCACATTCCGCTAAGAAGTGCATCGATAGGCATAGTTTAGGTTAGAAACCCAGAGATGGGGCTGGACAGCCGAAAATCAATCCTCGAGAGGTAATCAGCCGCAAAAATTGGAATAACGGGGCTCCGCCAACTAACCTTAAGTTATCAGCGAGCGGAGGTTTGCTCTACGCTTAAGCGCAGGCTCGAGATATTGTTGCTGCGCAGCGCAGCCTCAGCGGCGGCAAGGCTTGTGCTCGTCATGTAAGGCCCCGACTGCACGAGAAATAGGGTGCGGCCCGGCAGGGACTCTTGGGTAACGAATACGTCAATGCCAAGTGCCTGCTGATGGGCTAATTCGGCTTCGGCTAGGGCGCGCTGCTGAAAAGCGCCGGATTGCAACAAATACCCCGTTGCGAACTGTTGCTCGGGGGGTGCCGCTCGGGTGCGCTGCTGTTCGGTGAGTTCGACCTGCG
>Ga0209557_1000317_pt1 | contig 29964 bp, 19 predicted proteins | sample SaaInlV_120m_DNA_4_FD_184672 | JGI IMG/M metagenome (GOLD analysis project Ga0209557, IMG submission 184672) | Marine microbial communities from expanding oxygen minimum zones in the Saanich Inlet - Saanich Inlet SI074_LV_10m_DNA (SPAdes) (version 2) | ecosystem: Environmental > Aquatic > Marine... | reverse complement strand
GGTATCCCCTGCAAGATTAAATGATGTGTTGAATAAGATTGGAACCCCAGTAAGTTTATGAAACTCACTGATTAATTTATAGTAGTTCGGATTCTGCTTTTCTGTAAGAGTTTGAATCCTACAAGTGTCATCCACATGAGATATGCATGGAATTTTTTCTGGTTGTAGAACATCCATAGCATACATCATAAACGGAGACTCTTCAAGTCTATCCAAGTCAAACCATTCACGCGCATATTCTAACATAACCGTGCCAGCGAATGGTCTCCACTGTTCCCGTTTCTTAACTGTATTGACTTTCTCCTTTCCGTTTGGATCCCTGGGGTCATACAGAATAGATCTATTGCCTAAAGCTCTAGGTCCATTCTCAGACCTACCCTGTGCAATAGCAACGATATTTCCAGACTCAATTAACTTAGCGACATCAGCAGCAGATACTTCCTTCTCATTTTCATACTTAGATTCATACTTGAGCGGTTGTCCAAGATAGAGATTATCAATTGGTCTTAAAGGTTTACGCTCATATCTTTTCGGTGCTTCCTTCTCATATGAAATATATGCTGCACCCAGAGCAACTCCAGAGTCACTAGACACAGGTTCAACATACAAATTAATATGTGATGGAAGTCTCTTCATTACTCTGTAGTTGGCAACGCAGTTCAATGCACAACCACCAGTAAAGATTACATTTGGACATCCAGATAGTTCATACGCAAGCATGATTCTGTTATAAACATAGTCTTCAAACTCAGACTGAATTGCGTATGCTATATCTGATTGTTTCTTAAATTTATCTTCTTCATTTTTAAAATGTGAAGTGTATTCATATGGAATCATCTTCGCCTTCACATTTTTATGTTCATTAAAATCTGCCAAACCAAATCTATCATCTCGACCACCATTCAGATCGAGCATAGGTTTAATTCTGTCATTTGGTTTTCCATAAGAAGAAAGACCCATTGTCTTTCCACATTCTAAACCATCCCACCCCAAAACTTCAGTTATGGCAGAGTAAACATAACCAGCTCCAATACTTTTATTCTTATCCACATAGTATGGAGCATCTTTTGTCTCATCTTCAGGCCATCCAACGATGCCTTGCTTCAAATAAATAGCATCCATTGCACTACCGCGCATATGTATGATGCTTTCGTTTTCCTTCCCCCATTTATAATCAGCCCCAGCGCCATCGATGATGAGGACTACCGCATCCGTAAATGGAGAATGATTGTAAGCGCAAGCGGCATGAAGCGAATGGTGGTAGTCCTTCGCTTCAACATACCGCTTAACATGGATCCCGATCTTCTTTAAGTATTTAAAGTATGGTCCAAAATCATTTTTAGTGTTATACAAATGAGTATAAGCACAGATATCAATTTCCTTAGTGAAACTAGGAACTAAATCCAACGCATTTAGACACTCTCTATCAAATTTGACATGAGTTAGTCTCTCCTCCTGAATAGAAAGAACGACTTCATTATCCTTTAACAGAGCGATACCACCATCGTGCGATCTATTTACACCAAGGATCCACATAATTATACAGGAGAAAAATTGATATTTAAAACCATTCGTTCGGGAGTGCTCTCAGGATAAGAGCTAGCATGATATCTTCGACCATCAAACAATACCAGTTTACCTTGTTTAGGTTTAACTGACTTGGCAACAGTAAAGAGACTGGGGTCATACCCATTAATGAACCTTTTGATATTAGGATCTAAAAATTCATTAAAGAAAAAAGTATCACCATCGCTATCATTCAGATAATAGATTGCCGTGTATTTTAACCCATCATTCTGATAATCAACATGTGGTACATGATATGGTTGACGGTTCTTATTCAATGTGAAGAGACCCAATCTTAATTGAATAAGATCCTTGATAGACATGTTAATTTTTTCTTCCATTGAATATAGAAGGGGAACGAAGATATCATAAAATTCAGATTCCTTTCCCTCTCTACCCCAAAGGATGTGCATGAACCCAGTGAAGGAAGAATCCTCCACCTCAAGGGTGGAGTCATTCAAATGATTCTCTTTCCAAAACCACAGTGGTGATGTGATATCACGATTGAAGTACCATGGAAATTTAGAATCTAATATAGTTTCCTTCAGGTGCTGTTGATATCGTTGAGGTATGAAATCTTCAATCTCCACGATATCTTCAAAAAAATCATTCATTAGGAACTTTTACCAACTTCTGAATTTCGGGGAGATACATGTATTCGATATCACTACGGTTTAGTGTATCGATTGCATCTTCGAGTGTCTCGACCAGCGGGTCTCCACCAAGATTAAAAGAAGTGTTAAACAGAATAGGTACACCCGCAATCTTATCGAATGCATCAATGAGATTGTAATAGTGTTCATTTTGTTCTTGAGTAACGGTTTGAATACGGCAGGTGTTGTCTACATGGATAACAGAAGGAATCTTTTCTTCCACACCATCCTGACACTTGACTGCATACATCATGTGAGGTGTTTCATCACGACCTGCTAGGTCAAACCAGTCATGAACATTCTCTGCCTTGATAGAGCAAGCAAATGGACGGAACCACTCACGATGCTTCACTGCGTTCACATGATCTTTTCCATCCTTGATAGTAGGATCAAACAGGATAGAACGGTTGCCCAGAGCACGAGGACCACCCTCAGAGCGACCCTGGTAAATGGTAACAATGTTACCATCGCGAATCAATTGAGCAACATCGTCATAAGAAGTATCGGTGACTTCGAGACCTTCCAGATCTGCTTCATAACCAGCAGTATCATACTGAGGACCATAGTAAACAGATGCTTGCTTCTGTACAGTCTCAGACTCGGTGGTCTTGTGGTAGACATACTTAGCACCACCAATCGATGTACCACCATCGTGCGAGATAGGTTCGCAGTAGATGTTCAGATCAGGGAAACGCTGCCAATACTTGTAGTTAGCAACACAGTTAAGACCATATCCACCACAGATAACAATATTCTTCTCACCCGTCAGTTCAACTGCTTTCTCAATCAACTGACACATGCGCTCAGAAGTTTCCTCCTGAATCTTGTATGCCATGTCTTTTTGAATCTCAGTGTACTGAGGGATTGCTTCTCCATACATATGTTCACGCTGATCCTGCTTGAGGATAGGGAAACGCTCAGTGTTGATGGCAGCAGCGTTAGGATAAGTAGGAACAATCAGTTCACGATTTCCCCACTCACCATTAAAGAAAGAAGGCAGTTCATCATTTGGTTTACCGTATGGTGCTAGACCCATCAGTTTGCCAGCTTCGATTGCAGGGAAACCACAATACTGAGTCACTGCCTCATACATCTTAGTGTGACCAGGGTACTCAGTCACAAAGTGATTAGGTTCTGGTTGGTGGAATCCAATCGCAGCTTTGGTTCCAATGTGTTTCCAAACAGTATCAAATTCATCGGGATACGATGCTTGGAAGATAGTCTCAAATTCATACAGAGTGTCAGGAACTGCATCCATACGAAGGAAACTACCAGCACCATCAGCAATCACACATGCTGCAGTTTCAAAACCAGAATTGTAGAAACCACATGCTGCGTGCATCTCATGGTGAGTGGTATCAATGTAATGAGTTTGGAACTCAAACTTCTTACGAGCGATCTTACGAACAAAACCCTCATAAACATCTTCACCAGTCCAGTCTAGTCTAGGACCGTCACGATGAGTGTGACAAACAACCAAATGGTCAATGTGATCGACATATTCAAATGCCTTTTTGATTCCCATCAAAGGAGATCCATCATACTTAAAGCGAGATAGACGCTCCTCTTCAAGGTAAAAGACAACTTCACCGTCAACCAACAGCGTGGTGCTGCCGTTGTGACCACGCGCAACAGCTAAAATATTACTCATTTTCTATACCTCACTTATTAGTTTTAAAACCAGCAACACTCTTCAGTGGTTCTGGGGATACTCCTGCTTCACTCATTAGTGCAGGAATCAGATTTGGATTGTTGGACTTCTTACCATTGCCATTACCATTGATGGTTGGAGTTGGCATATTCTTTTGCATCTCTGCCATTTGTTCTGGTGTCGGACCCAGAGGTTGCATCATGCCTTCTGGCAATTTAACTTCAAAGGTAGGTTTCTGATAATACTTATTCATGTATACATCAACCTCTTTGAGAATAGCATTCTCAACCTTATCATTCATCGCCATGATGCGATCGTTACTACGGTTGGTGTATTCATCAATGGTGATACGAATAGGATCATACACACGCAGATCTCCACCCATGTCCATGACAGAGAATTTCTCATAGTCAGGATAACTAATGTTCTCACCAAAGGTGGATCCACAAACAACGACAGAAGGTGTGTCAAATGCATATGCAATGTGTTGTCCGACACTATCACATCCGATAAACAAGTCTGCTGCTTTAATAGCACCAGCAAGATTTCTCAGAGGCATCTGCTTAGGATGCGAGACAGTTTCAGTAAAACCTTCCTTCTCAAAATCAATCTCAATCTCAGAGATCAAAACAACAGAATACTTTTTCTGAAGTTTTTTGATGATGTTGACTGCGTTACTGAATTCAAAGCTCCTGCCAGAGGAGTCCATAATGATATTACCTGCTGTAGTTACACCACGACCAAAAGGTTGGAATACAACAGTTTTCTTTTTGTTGGTGCGTTGACGAACTTCCTCTACGATAAACAGTCCAGCAACTTCTTCCTCACGGGACAGTTTGATCTTAGGACGCTGTAGTTCACGCACTCCTTTGCCGTTAATCTCAATATCAAACGCTTGAGATAGGTTGCACTTTTGATTGTAATATTCCCAAACTCTATAGGGTTCTGGAGTAACAATGTCTGTGTGTTTAATTTTATCTTGGAACAATCCTTTGTGCCAATGGTCATACACTTTATCATAAAGTGTGGGATGACCCTTGAAAAAGTCAGTTCCGCCTTCACAGACGATTACAAAATCTTCGTCTGGATGATCTTCTTGATATTTTTCAAGTGCAGGGATAGAGCAGATTACACGGCCAGCTCCACCGTTAATGAAAAATGATTTGGGTCTCATAATGGTGTCGTTTCAAACAGAATAATATAGAATTCTTTGAATTCGTAAGTATTTAGGCAACAAAAAAGAGGCGGTTTCCCGCCCCCAGATTCTAACACATTTTTTTGAAAAGTATCACTCTTCAGAAGGAGCGGTCAGACCACCAACGACGGGCATACCAGTTTCTGCTTGTACAAGAGCATCGAAGTCATTAACACGATAGTCATAACCATCAATCCAGTCAGTTCTAGGATCGTCTGGGAATGGAATCATGTGAGGACCCCAACCATCAGCAGCAGAGAACTTGTTATATAGACCATCTAGTTCTGCAACAAATGCTGTGAGTGCTGCTCTCATCTCATCGGTCAAATTGCCTTCTCCACCGTTTTCTGTTGCTTCTGCATCAAGATTTGCTTGTGCATCTGCACGAAGACCATCGCGTGCTGCTTGGTGTTGCTCCATGGTGATCCATGGCTTGAACCAAGGTAGTGGGGTTACCCACTCACCAGCAGAAAGGTCATAATTGATCTCGTCAGAAGCATAGGCGTGATCAGGAGAGATGGGATTAGGACGCTTGTAGTGTACTACTCCATCAGCAGTAGCATATTCTTTCTGGGGATATCCACCAGCTTCGCCAGTATCCTTACCGAAAAGGATAGAAGCAATTGCTAGTTCTGCAGCGTTACCATTCGCTACATCGATGTAGACTGCTAAATGATCTCTGCCAGCTCTACGCTCAGCGCCTTCAATTTCTTCTGCAGTAAAAGCACGATTGCTGCTAATGCAGGACTGAGAAGGACGCCAAAGACCTGTCTCGCGATTGACAAACACATACAGATGAGGGGGACCTTCGTAGGTCCACTCTGCTGTCAATCCAAGATTATCAGTCTGAGCCAGATAATCATCTGGAAGATTATACGTAAACGTTTTTGTGAATGCCATAACTGTAAAAACGATGTTTGACCTATGCTTTGTTTATTTATATGATTACAAGTTCTCGTCGTACTTGTAACTGATTCTGACTAGTCCTGGAGTACCATTTTGTCCGTGGCAGCAACCACCACAAGTCCAACCAGAAGCACCACCAAGACCAGGAACATAATTGTTCTCTGACATTTGACCACCCCAGTTCAACTGAGATGTTGCCCAGTGCATTAGGCAATATCCACAACCACTGTTCTCACACTGGTTACCAGGCAACCAACCGCCTTTTCCATTAACTAGTCCAGCTGGGTATGGGATAACTTGCTTCTGCCAGCAATGGTTTTCATAGCACCACATGTATGTGAAACCAGGAACACCATAAGCGCCACCATCACCACCAAAGTAACATGCACAGCAACCGCCAGGGCAGTTGGTGAGGCAGATATAACTTTGTGTGCAGCAGCAGAGGAAGCAGCAGGAACATCCTGCAGGACCACCATCTGCACAGAAGTTTGTCAGACCAGGACCAGAGATTGCAGTGTAACCACCTGGGTCACCACACTGCCATCCCATTCTACCACATCCAGGCTCACCAATTTCAATTTGATAAGCACAACCTGCATAGATGCTTCCTGTTAGACGCTTATATGCATATGCTCCAGAACCGCCTGGGATGCCTCTAGAACAGCAGCAGGAGGATCCTCCGCCACCGCCGCCACCCCAGATCTCGAAGATCACATCACAGACGCCTGTAGGCACACACCAGTTGGGGTACTGGTAGTAATTGTAGTTTGTGGTGTACTCTTGGCAAGTAGCACCACAATGAGTAGCGATGTACTGAACGCAATACCCTTCAGATGGTAGTCTAGACAACTTAGTGGTATCATCCGCTGCAGCACTAGATGCCAGCGTATCCTCACCAATAAGTCCTAGTAAGTCTCTAAGATTTGACATTTTACTTTAGTATCCCCCAGTATTTAGTTAAAGAAGTAACATGCACAGTTTTCATTACCAGTGCTGTTACGATCCCCACCGTGGATCCAGCAAGAGCAATATGTAATCTTGATCATTCCAGAGGCACCGCCCCATCCATAACAGCATCCACCAGCACAAGATGTTGCGGATGGAGCTCCCATGCCAGGATGTCCAGATCTACCACCACAGTTGCTATTGAAAGCATAAGGAGTAGTACCACTACACATTGTAAACTCGTGTAGACATGCATTTCCTCTGTTGTTCTGGGTAATGTATGTTGGACCGTTTGCAACTAGACCATAGGGAATCGACATACCTGTTTTTGCAAAACAGCTATTGGATGTATTGTAAATTCTAAAGAAACCAGGCTTACCACCTGCCATAAAGTCTCCACCATATGAACAAGCACAATCGGCGTGTAGACTGTATCCACCACAACCATCGAAGGAAACTTTATCCTGACATCTAAACTCAGTGCTCCAGAATGCATAGCAGCAAGTCTTACCAGGAAGACCGCCTTCTGCACAAAGGTTGTCTAAGTTACAACCAGTAACCCAAGTTTTACAACCTTGAATACCACAGCAGCACGCAGAGCAGCATGTAGGAGGTGCTGAACATAGAGAGTAACACCAACCACCTTGTACTAGTGGATACTGCAGAGTCTTTCTTACATATGACCCAGCACCACCAGGGATGCCTTGCTGACAGCAGCAACCACCGCCGCCTGATCCACCGCCACCCCAAAGTTCAAAGGTGACAGATGTCGTTCCACAGGGGACACACCAGTGCTGCAAGCAATAGTTCCAGTAACTGTTATCACAGTTAGCATCACCACAATAACCACGGAAGATAAAGACTCTTCCGTCATTATTCATATCGAGAGCACCAACCTCACCAATGGTGTCTTGGATGGTACTATTATATTCTCTACCGATTAGACTTCTTAAATTAGCCATTGTTTTGTGTTATCCCCTCTTATACTGTTTTGCAGAATAGTGTTACTCTGACAAGTCCATGAGCACCTTCAGAGGAGCAGCAGCAACCGCCGCCATATACCTGAGCAGAAACACCACCAGAACCAGGAGGACCGTTTCTGTGGCAGTCATTGCTATAACCACCGTTGTTACCAGTCAACCATAGTGTAGCTCTTCTACCACAGGAGTGCATCTCAGGACGACGCAGAACATGGTGAATACCATATCTAGCACCGAACATAGGAGCAACTGGGTGATAGTCTTTCTTGTGACACCAGTTACCGCAACCAGGGTTGCAATCATAGTGAATATAGGAGTCAAGGTTGCCCCAGAAGAACTTACCTTTCTCTTCACAAATTCTGTAGTTAGCACCATCAGCACCAGAGTAGTGATCTTTCTGCCATCTGTTACATGCAGGACCGATCTCGTTCTTTCTTGTTCTACAAGCAAAGTAAGAATCCGTCCAGTGGCAGCAGTTGAATCCGTGGCAACCACCACAAGCACAGAAGTCGTCTAGACCAGGACCACTGATATAAGACTTACAACCATCGAAACCACCTCTAGAGGGGTGACGACATGTACCAGAGGCAACGCAGATGTCGTAGCAGCAACCGTCAAGTTGCGAGACTCCCATCTCGGATGCACACTGCGTACAGGACATATACTGTCCAGAGTGACCCGACCATGCAATCGAGCAGCAGCAAGTACCTGACCCGCCGCCACCGCCGCCCCAGATTTCCCACTTAACGCGGCAAATGCAGTTGGCAGGTACACACCACCTGTAACGGTTCCAGTCATAGTTATGACTGTCACTATACTCCCAGCAGTGGTTTCCCCTGAATAAGTATTGATGAGCACCTGGACCTACATAGGTCTGAACTGGAAGACTATCCAGTGATGCCACATCGAGTAGATCTCTTAAACTCGACATTCTAGTATTCCTCTAGTTTTGTAATCAGTTGCTAAGGATGGACCATCCAAAAGCAGAACCCGTGTAAATTAACTCCAGTGATGCGTTCCTGATATCGAAATCAAGATCTTCTGCGAGGTTTGCAATTTTATGTCCATTGCGAAGGACTACACCCTTATTAGTACCACAGTTACCAGCAGCATCAATGATGTTGACACGATCGCCAGGTCTTGGGTTAGCAGGCATAGTTAGGTTGATAGATCCTGCTGTTGTATCTAGCAGTAGAATTTGTCCAGCTAGAACATTATGATCAGATGTAATAGCAAGGGTTTCTCTAGTTTCAGCAGGTGCGGATAGAACTCGTCCCATTGGTCTTTTTCTCCTATTAAGTGTATTTATTGAAAATTAGGTAGTTTCTTCAACACCGTAAACGGAGATACTGACGCCAGTTGTATCAGCGAATGCTACAACTTTTTTGGTTGCATCGAGTGCAATACCAGTTCTCTCCAGAACTCCATACCCACCGATTTCAGCATTGTACTCGATGTACTCACCTGGGGTAGGAGTGTCGGTAGCAGCAAGGGCAACACGAACGCTAACTGAAGTAGCGTTGGTGTTAACCATGTTCAGGTTTAGGTATGATACTGTAGAACCAGGAACAGTGTATACAGTAGTCAGTGTGGATGCGGCTAGGGAAGATTGTGTCCCCAGAATTCCAGAAGCCATTTTTGTTTCCTCTGTAGTTGTTAAGTGGGTTTAATGATATTTATAAATTTGGGGATCAAATCGATCCTGCCCAGAACACATAACCTTTGGTGGTTCTGGTGCTATCGACATAGGTCTTGACTGCACGCTGAGTTGGGACCTTCTGGTTGCTGTTAGCGGAGAGAGTAACATCAGAAGAGAATTCTGTGATACTTTCACCAAGTTGAGCACCGATAGAACCCAGTCTCAGGGATGATAGACCAGACAAGTCGAAGGACGATGCGTTCAAGGTTGTGCTACCAGTTGCCTGGTTAACTCTGAAGTAACGACCGACCGTGAAGTTACCATCTTGGTCAGTAGAAACGAAGAACACACGACCTGGGAAGTCTTCAGTAACTTCATTACCTGGAGCAGGTGCTACAAGTGGTTCACCTGGCCAGTTAACTTGTGACTTAGTTCCACTACCAATGTTCAGGAAGTCATGACCAGTCAGTCTGACCTGAGAATAAGAATATCTAATCTTATAACCCTGACCATCGTAGGTTTTGGTTGGTTTTTCTGCAGCAAGAACAACTAGAACAGTACCAGTGGTATCTGTCTGAGCGTTGGTAACTTGCATAAACTCATTGTCAATTTTAATGTAATCATTGACATTAAATCCAGATGCATCGGTAACACGAATGATCAACTCGCTGCCATCGATATCTCTTAAGGTATCAGTTTGATCGACAACCTTAATTTCGATAGAACGAACTGTCAAACCAGAGTTGTGTGGCGCAGCATTTGTTCCTTCAACTCCACGAGTAACTTGCATCGAAGTTGCAGTTGGGAATGAAGTAATCGCCATCATCTCATCTTCAACGATTAGGAATGCTCCAATAGAGAATCCACTAATCGAAGAAACATAGATGGTTGTTTCTGTAGAGTTGTTGATAGCAGCACTTAGTGTGGTTGGATCACCATACTGATATCTGGTGATTAGTTCCAGACCAGAGTGGTTAACTCCAGCAGATCCAAGTAGTGCTCTGGTAACAGTTAGATTACCACGACCAACTGGCGCATTGTAAGAAGAGTTAGAAACAACGAAAGTAAATGGTTCTTCACCAAGTCCACCAGGACCAGTGATGAATTCAATCGAACCACCAGGCTTAGGTGCTACAGTTAGACCTGTTAGAACAAGAACGAATCCGTTCTGACCGCCAACTGCATCAGTGTTGCTGACAAGGTTTCCAGAAACATTAGTAGTTTGACCACTAATGACTTCACCCTGTACAAATGTTCCTTTTAGTGGTCTGTAGAGAATCTTGAATACACCTGCCTGAACAGAAACAATCTCACCGATTGCTCCAGAAGTTAGACCGATGATTCTTTCATCATTTGCCCAGATGCCATCTCCACCAGGACCCTGGACAAGAGAGTTAGCATCGTACTCTAGTTGGAGACCATCAATTTGTCCATTGAGTGTTGCTTCATTTTGGTTGAAACCAGAAGAAACGATAGCGTATGTACCCCAGGAAGAGTTACCTGCCAGAGATCTGATTCTACCACCTCTAGTAGAAGCGTAAGAGATATGTGCGTAGTAGGTGAAGCAGGAAACAATCTCAGCAGCACCATTGTTTGTTACCCAGAAACCAACACCACCATCTTCGTAGATTTGAGTCCAAGAGTCAAACACGATGGACTTGTTAGATGGTGTTGCGGTGTTATTCCACTTAGTGTGAACATCACCATCAACAATTGCACCAACTGCAGTAGATCCGAATGCAGAACACTGCGATACATATGGAGATTTAGTGATTGGGGAGTTAGGATCGAGTCTTACATAAACACCCTTAACAGTTGCAGTGTTCATGTCCTTTGGATCGGAGACCGAAGGAACAAATCCCTGGAGACCGTCCATAACAAGATCCTTGAGCATTGTTTTGTTGCCCAACAGGAACATCGTTGCATTTTCGTTTGGAACGATGGATACACCCTGGATAGCGATGTCAGTTGCACCAGCTTCAAAGGTGTCGTTAGTTGTCCAGAGACTGCTGTTAGCAGTTCTAGTTACACCACTGAGGTTGCCTGCAGTTAAACCATCAGTGATAACTTGAATCAATGCAGCGATTGCTGCCTCAACATTAGTACAACCACCAGCAACAGAAGTAATGTTATTATCAAATACCTGATTAATTCCGTGGTTTCCAGTTACTGTAACAGTAACATTATTAATAATATCATAAGCAATTTGGTTCATGTAAGCAAGAACCGCAACTACTTCTGCTTCAGATCCATTCCATAAGTTTGAAACGATTTGATCATCCACTTGATCATAAACAAGATCGTTACCACCGTAACCAGTGTTCCTAGTGATAAGTTGGATGTACTCAACAATCTTTGCTTCAAACTCAACAGGGTCAGCATTTGGTGGGTTTGTAACTGTTACACCACCAGCAATTGCTTTAGCAATAGTTTCTTTAGCAAGGAAACTTGTGTTTGCTGTTAGAAGGTTGTATGCGTCACCGCTACGATCGCCAACAAATCCTTGAATCTTAAGAACGATAGTAGAACCACCATCCTTAATATCAATAACTTCACCAGTCTTACTACCATCGCCAGAGTTGACGGTTACGCCAAGTTCCTTATATTGATCGTCAGGGACCTGTGCAAGATCGAGTTCAATTACAGTAGAAGGTTCTCCTGTTCTAGGTAGAATACGAGTTGTTCTTAGGTTGTCACCAACAATGGATACTTCCCCAGGAACACGCATTGGAAGAATCTCTTCATAAGAACCTGCCTTAACATAGATGGTTGCAGGACCAGTTACATTGTCAACTGCATAACGGAGAGTTCTAAATGCCTCGGTGATATTCTCACCAGTATTCGTGTCGCTACCCTCCTGGGTGACATAGTAAACTTTTTGAGTTACCTGATTCTTCTTCCAAGTAGGATATCCAGTATCAGAGTCAACTGTCAAGACCTCACCATCGTTACCGATAGGCAGTCTTGCTGGACCAGAACCAGATTGATAAAGGACATCACCAGCAGTGGTTAGAACATTTGCCTGAGCACCTTGTGCTAGGGAGTTCCAATATGTACCAGTGGTGTCAAGTTCAGGTGCATTGCCTTGGGATTGTGCAATACAAATATAGGAGTTACTGTTTCTATTGATTGCATCACCAGGGAAGTATACAGTGTTAGAATCCCAAGTTCCTCTCCATGTGAAACCACCAACAACGAAGTCCCAATCAGTTTGACCACCTGCTGCAGGAGACGAGTTGATGTTTGTTGTTTTGGCAACATAGGAGTTACCACCAAGGAGGACAACATCACCAGGAACATATGTTGTCGTAGGATCCCAGTTACCAACAACTTTGAATCCAGTTGTTAGAATTTCCCAAGTGGTGCCAAGACCATTGTTAGGTTGAATACCAGTTACTGTCTGCAAACAGACATAAGAATAACCACCGAAGGTTACAATATCACCTTTTTGATATTCAGAAGTTCCGTTCCAAGTATCTTCAAACTTAAGACCATCAAGGTATGGCGAGAAGTTAGCCTCGTTAAACGAAGCGGTTGATGTGTGAGGGACCGTAGTAAGATACAGAACATTGCCATACTTGACAATATCATTTGTTCTGTAGAATGTGCTAGGTGCCCAATCACCTGCGTTGTAGATACCCTCTGTGTGCAACGACCAGTTGCTTACATCAGTAGAGTACCATTGTGCCGCCGTGGAGACCGAAGTATGGTTCGCGGTCGCGACATAAGTGTTAGCACCAAATTTAACAATATCGTCGATGACATAGGCAGTATCAGCCGCCCAGTCACCGCGCCAGTTAAATTTTAGTCTACCAAGTCTAAAATCTGCCATTTGTGTTTTCCTTTACTTAGGTCCTTCGGTGGTATAATCGTAATTTTCATTAAAGCGGATAACAAAATATCCATCATCATCGACGAAGTAGGTAATTTTCCTACTATCAAATCTATATTGTTGGTATTTATCCTGTAGATCGTTATAGTATGATTTTTCTTCGGTAGTTTCTTCTACGTAATCATACAATCCAGTTGCAATATCTAGGTAAGGAGTTCCATCTTTACGGTGGAAATCTACAGTGTCATTATCGATACTGCGGATTTTGGTATACACAAGCATACCATCGTCATCTCTACGCAATGCATGGATAGTAAAATCATTGCCGAGATCATAGTTATTACCAGAAAAACCTCCGCCGCCGCCAGTGTTACCTCCGCCGCCAGAAGATCTGTAACTATCGCTGATGTACATCGTCATGATACGATTACCCTCCAGTAAATGCCTTCCCAAATTAATTGGACGCTAGCACCTTTTAGATCAAAAACTAGGGGTGAATCAACCACCTCAAAAGTATTTTGAAATTGTCTGCCGATAGGGTCCACAATAGTAATATTATTTATATCCCATGTAAACTTTACGTCAACAAACTCGATAACATCACCTGCTTTTGGAACAAGTTGATTGTTATAGAGTGGCAGGGTTAGCGTTAGGGGACCGCTAGAAGAGTCTACCAAATAACGAAGAGATGTTCCTAAGACCTGACTGGAATTTATATATTCCCAACGAGCTCTAAAGACATCAAAACCGCCAGTTGTATTACCGTCATGAATGACGGCCATATTCTTATCGGTATCAATCGTAAGTTCGCCTTGTGCTCCAGTGAATAGAGCGTGCTCCGCCGTAGTACCTCTTCTAAATTGAACCTGAGTTGTCATCAGTGTCTATTAGATACCATTTGTATTTATGGTATTAGATAATCCATCCATAAGATCTAGGTGGTGCGACTTGAATTCTCTTCGTTCTTGCTTCACCAATCGTGAGAATGACACCGCCTTCAGATACGAATCTCTGGTAAGGAGCAATAACTGTAGTTGCAATATCAATCTGAATTGGGCAGTAACCTTCATATCCTCTGGTTCTTGCGAGTCTTGCATCTCCGAATATTGTTGCTCCACCCTGAGAGAACGCTGTTCTGACAACCGTTGGTACAACTGTTTCGTTGAAGATTCTTGCAGTTCCAGTTGTGGTAACTGCTCTGGTAAATCTTTCTTCGCTCTGACCAAAGAACTGTGCGGATGCAGATCCTCTGTATGTGTCTCTGACAAATGCTTCTGCTGCAGATCCACGAATTTCGACATTGACATCTGCAATAACAGTCTTTGCAAATCTCTGTCTCGCAACACCAAGGAAGTTGAATATTGCAATATTTTGATATGCAATTGTTCTGGATTCTGCTGCACTGTCGAATGCGAATAGCGATCCAGAACCACGATGTACTCTGGTTCTTGGTGTATCTGCTGCACCAAATACATGAATATCGACTTGAACTTCTGGAGAGAACGCAGTAATAACTGCTGCTCCATCGAATGCAAACAGAGAACCAAATCCAACAAAGTCTCTGGTTCTGGTGATATCTGCAATACCAGAAACATCCAATCGAATGTCTGCCTGCCAAGCAAATGTGCGGCGGGTAGCACTCGTGACAAAGTTGAATAGAACACCACCACCAGTTTCGCTTGCAGATTTTCTCTCTGCAGCAGTACCAGTAACAGTGAATAGACCTTTTGCTTCTGGCGCAATTGTTCTGGATTCTGCAGCACCACCAAATCCAAACAGAGTTCCAGATACAACTTCGCTTCTGGTAACTTTCTGTACAGACTGACCAGTAATATCGAAGAGTGCCTGCTGTTCGTCTGGATTGAAGGTAACAGACTCTGCTGCTCCACCAATGCTGAAGATTTGACCTTCGCCAATGATACGAACAATTCTTGCATATACCGAAGTAATATCGATTGTGATAGTACCTTCGGTAATATAATTTGGAGTGAATACTTCTCTGCCAGCACCAAATACATCGATGAGGGCACCTTGCTCTGGTGGATTGAAGGTGATTGCTTCGACCTTGGTTCCAGTGAAGGAGAATAGTGCCTGTCTTTCTTCTGGGTTGTAAGTGATGCTTTCTGCTGCACCACCGATGCTGAAGATGCGACCCTCTCCAACATAGTCTTTGGTGAGACTTGTGTCGGTGAGAGATTCGAGTTTGACAGTACCAGAACCAATATAGTTTGGTGTGTATCTGTCGAACGACTCTCCAGATAGAGAGAAGAATCCAGATCCAATCCAATTTGCAGTAGATTTGATTCCTGCTGCTGTTGGGCGGAATACAATATCTGATTGGAACTCTGGTAGTTTGAGAGTGATACTCTCAGCAGCACCGCCAAAGTGACCGATAAAGATATTAGCTTCGTATGCACGAGCTCTGGTTGTTTCGCCAACACCTGTGATATCGACGAATACTGTTGGTTGCTCTGCAAATGTGAGGATCGGTGTGCTGACTTCGCCAGAGATTGTAAATGTTCCGCCCTGACTGATCTCTCTGTATCCAGCAGCGATGAACGCTTTCTCTGGACGGAATGCAATGTCTGCCTGGAATGCTGGCAGTTTGCGAGAGATTGCTTCGTTTGTAAATCCAACACTGAAGATAGAACCTTCTGCATTCCATGCACGAGCTCTTGGTGTATCTGCAACACCAAAGATTTCGGTGTGTACTGTTGGTTGCTCTGCGAATGTAAGAATCTCTGGTTCTGTAGATCCAGATAGACGCAGATGACGGAATCCAATATTGCCGCCAAATACACGACTTTGAGTACCTGCACCCTTGAGTTCGATGTCTGCCTGGAATGCAGGGATTCTGATTGTAATTGCTTCGGCACTTGTACCGATTGCAAACAGAGTGCCTTCTGCCAGATATACATCGACATTGATGACATCTGCTGCACCAAATAGAGATGTCGTTCCAAATGGTTGTTCGGAGAATGTAAGAATTTCTGGTGCTGTAGAACCAGAAAGTTCCAGACTTGCAAGTCCACTTTCGACGAATGTTGCACGCTGAGTAGCAGCACCTCTGAAGGAGAAGAGTGCAGTTTTCTCTTCTGGATTGAATGTTGCAGATTCTGCTGCGCCACTGAGTGCAAAGATTTGACCTTCGCCCTGATGAGCGAGGGTGATAAGAGGAATATTGTCTTCGCTCGTAATGTCGATGAGACCTGCACCATAATGTGCAAGACTGAAGTTGGGGAAGACTGCTCCACCAACTTTGAGGTTTGTGGTAAAGGATTCTGCAATCGTAGATCTGATTGTTGCAGCACCCTTGAATACCAGATCTGCCTGGAATGCAGGGATATCGATCGTAATCGCTTCTGCACTCTGACCAATAGTGAATAGGTTTCCAAATCCAGTAATAACTGGAGTGAAGGATTCGCTTGCTGTACCACTGATCTTGGACAGAACAAACTTGATAGCAGCAGTTGCTGCAGTCTCTTGTGCCTGACCAGTAATGCTGATAACACCACCACGAGACTCTTCGGAAGAAGTAACTCTCTCGACTGCTGTACCAACAAACTTGAGATCGGTTGTAATATCTGGTGGGTTGAATCCAACTGCTTCTGCAGCACCACTGATAGCAAATAGAGTTCCTTCTCCAGTATGTTTTGGAGTAACTTTGTCGAGACCTTCGCCAAAGATTCTGAAATTGCCGCCAACATAATTGGCGATAGAGAATGGCGTTGTGGTGGAAGAAACGAATCTTGCAAGGTGACCGAATGGATATTCGGTAACTTTTGTTCTGATAGAACTTGGTATGGAAGTAAATCCGTAATCTTCCCTGACAGTTCTTTCGTTGTTTGGACTTGTAATAAGTCCACAATCGACAAATGTATTGACAATAGATCCGATAGTAGGATCGATTGTAAATGTATCGCCGTCTGGAATTGTTCCAACAACTCCTGCACCAGGAACACCAATTTGAATGATTGATGTAGGAGAAGATCCAGATAGATCCTGACTGGTGGTGATCGTGGTAATAGAACCAGATGCAGGAAGACCAGCATAATCTCTGTACTGGTGATAATTGATCGAAGAGAGATTGTAATGATAGGTTCTCCTTTCGACCAGTCCACTGATAGCAAACAGAGTACCTTCTGTCTGGTAACCAAATGTTCTGAGAACTGGTTCTGCAGTACCAAAGATTTCTGCTCTTGCAGTGCCGTTCCAGTTTGGAGTAAAGGAATTGGTAGAAACGCCACCGATAGAGAACAGAATTTGCTGTTCGTCTTTGTTGAATGTGACAGATTCTGCAGCACCACTGATAGCGAAGATTTGACCTTCACCCTCATATGCAAATGCTCTTCTGTCTGTGGTAGATACAAAGTTGAATAGAGTGCCAATTCCAATATGAGTCTTGGTGAGACTGTATTGTTCTCCACCATTGACTTCAATTTGAATCTCGGCAAACCACTGAGGATTGACTCTTGCTCTTGCAGTACCGTCAAGTGTAATTCCACCAGAGGTAAAGTGTCCGAGACTAAAGTTAGTGACTGTATCACTAACAAGTAGGAACTTACCGAATGGATAGTTAGTGACAGTCTGATTAATAAATCCGTAGTCAATATTACCAGAGTATCCTGTGGTAATAGTGCCATGATCAAACAACCGTGTGGGTACGGTGTTAGCATTAAGAATACACTGGAACTGTGGATCTACTACCGCAGTGACACCATTCTCAATTCTGACAACTGGATCTGTTGATACTCCAGATAGAATCTGAGAAGATGTAACACTTTGAATACTTGCAGTAGATGGAATGAATCCAAAGTTTTCGTAGTCGAAGAATACAATCGAAGAATCGTTGTAATCGTAAGTACGACGCTCATGGTATCCTTCACCAGACATGGTGAAGAGATTACCAACTTCATTCTGAGCAAAGGTTCTGAGTAGTTTGGTTGGTGTTCCGTCAACCTTGACTGTACCTTCACCAAACCAGTTAGGAGCGAAGGATACGCGAGTATCTCCATTGAACTTGATTCCACCACTACCGATGTAATCAGTTGCGATTTTCTCTTCACTGGATACAAAGTTGAAGAGTGTACCAGATCCAACATAAGAGCGAGATCTGACTGTCTCTCCACCACCAATACTGAACAGGTTACCAGAACCAGGATGTAGGAGACTGAAGTTAGTGATTGCTGCACTACCAACCTCAATCTGAATGTAGCTGAACCAGATTGGATTCGTTCTTGCTCTAGCAACACCAGTGATGTAGATATCACCTTGAGTGACATAATTTGGAACGAAGTTGATGAGAGTCTCGGACTTGAGTCTTGTGACACCAAATGGATATTTCGTTCCAGTAATATTGATGAATCCCCAATCTTCATTGGTTGTTTTACCAATAGTGACTGGAGAATATTCAATTGTATTTTGAGGAGTACCTAGTGGTAGAGCAACTTGATACTGTGGATCTACTGTTGCTGTTACACCAGGATCTACCAGGACTACCGATTCAGTGCTGACTCCAGATAGTGTCTGGTTTGATGTAATGTGTTGATATGTCTGGAGTGGAATAGTTCCAAAGTCCAGATAGTTGAACGGTACAACAGCAGAAGTGTTGTACGAATATGTTCTGCGTTCAACTTGTCCGTTGAGTGCTGGTAGTGTTCCAGAACCGTGGAATCCGAAGGTTCTCTTGACATCTTGTACAGCACCATCGATAGCAATCGTACCTTCACCAACCCAGTTAGGTTGGAAGGATACCGATGTAAAGCTTGTAAGTTTGAGTGTTCCCTCACCGAGATATGCTCTGCTACGGAGAGAGAATCCGTTGCCGATATTGAATAGATTTCCGCTGCCAGACTCCTTCTTGGAGAATGCAATACTTGTAAGAGACTGGATGCCAAATAGTCCAGTTGCTTCGATACTTGGCACCCAGTGTGTAAGGGCAGAGCCAGAAACCTCCAGCGTACCACTGACAATATATGGAGCGACAAGACGATAGTAAGTATCGCCTCTCTCGAATACAGTACCACTACCGACCCATGCATGTACAACTGTCCAAGTTGTATTGCTGACAGGTCTAAGTTCACCGAATGGGAAGTTCGTATCTTCGTAGATGATTCTTCCCCAATCATCCACTTCAACTGCTTCGGTGTCTCTAACGGACCCACCATCAACAAAAGCAGTTGGTGTCATTGCCAACGAATTTAAACCGTAGTCAATCTCAATGAACGGTTCAATAGACGAAGGATTCCAATGATATGTTCTTAAATCCTTATTGTTAAATCTAAAAATTACATTGTGTAATTTTCCAGGTAGAGAAGGGTCTTCGTAACCAAATCTCTCGATTACTTCATTGGCATACGAATCCACCCCATCGTTCGCATAAGAATCGATAGGGTACGATACAAACTGTCCTGTTTTATATTCGTATGCCGTTGCCATTAAATATCGACCTCCTCATTAATGAAAATGGGGGACCGCTAAAGCAATCCCCCGACATAATAAAGAGTTCAATTAGAATCAATCAGTCGAGGCTGACATTCAAGGTTACTTTGATCTGGTCACCCGCGTTCTGAATCGCGTATGGACCGTTGGTGAATCTCTCAGCGAAGAAGATCGCATCATAGAGAGTTAGAGCACCACTACCATCAAGTGCCTTGCTGGTAGTGAAGGTGTTTGCATCGGGCACAGTGTGAACGATGTATGTACCAGCGGTTGTGGTGGTGTTACCAGTTCCTTGATCGATGTAGACTGCATCGCCTACTACTAGACCGTGACCAGTTGCAGTGACTTTGCTGAAGTCAAACAGAACACTGTCGTTACCGTTAGATGCCTGAATGTTTTCAATCAGTGCATTGTTGAGGTAAACAGTTACGGTTCCATCTGCATCTTCGGTCTCTTCGTCGATACCAGTAATGATGGTGTTAGCATCGATACCATTAGGAGTTGCGGTCTGAGAAACTCTCATGCCGAGTGTTAGATTCTCAGAGACATTTGCCTGGAAGTTTGCGTTACCAGAAACTGCACCAGCATTTGCCTTTGTGAGGTAAACGGTAGTACCAACGATACCAGAAACACGAGCACCTTGTGCAATGTTGGTTCCAGTTACGCGCTGGTTAACAACAACACCAGTGGTGGAAGCAACGCTAATCTCGAACTCACCAGCAGTACCAGTAGCAGCGGTGCTTGCTGCAACAGCAGCGAGGGTTAGATATCTGTTACCGATCGTTCCTCTAACTAGAGTTTTGGTGATCTGAGTACCTGCTGCAGCAGTTGCTGCGTCTGCCACACCGTGGATGGTGGTAGGCATGTTGTTTGCACGAGACAGATAGTAACCATAGATGTTACCTGCAGCACCAGAGAAGGTGAAGGTTTGCTCAGGATATGCAGCAGTTGTTCTGCCTCTACCGAAACTCAGTGGTTGTGCAGAGAAGTTACCAGTATTCTTGACACTCAGGTTGAGGGTTGTGCCGTCGATATCGACAACATATGCACCAGTTCCGACAGAACCACCAGTGACATAATCGCCCTTCTTAATACCAGTATTGCTAGCAACAGTAATCAGGTATTCTCCCGAGGTGCCGTCACCGTTGACGGTTGTAACTGCAGTTGGTTCGGTCTCGATGGTCCAACGGTTACCATTGAGAAGGATGCCATACTGCTGTGCATAATCCTGGTCAGTTCTGTTGTTGATGACCTGAGGATATCCAGTAGTAGGACTAGATCCATAACCGATCGTGTTGTTATCGGTGTATGGTTCGTAGTATCTGGTTTGAGAGGGAGTGTCGCTCTCAGCAGGATATGTGTCTGTGCTAAACAACTTTAAAATAAGATTTCTAGGAATGTTCTGCGAGTAGTTCAGCAGATTTCTTAGGGAATCAATTTCGCCGTTGTCGGTTACTAAGAGTGCCATGTAAGGTTTCCTCGGTCGATTACGTTGCTATCTGTATGAATTATTTATACCACTGATTATTTATAATTTGATCCTGAGAGACACAGTTGCCTTTGTGATGTTAGACGAATAGTTCACAATGAACCGAAAAATGTCTCCAGCATTAACTGTTGTGTCCCATGTTGACAAATTATCATCCTTTGCTTTTTGTTCTGTTGATTGGTTGATCACACCCAAAGTGGGGAGTTCTGTACCACAGATAGAACTAAAGTTTGGAAAGTTATCGAATGTTGCTTTGTGAATATCAATTTCTATATTGCCAGGTTCATTAGAAACTAGAACCCAGGACTCAATAGTTCCAGAGATGTCCAGTGTCATGTCGCCCTTAGGACCGACTGCCATTGGAAAAGAACCAGAGTCTATAACAAAGTTAAGAGTTCTGGTTAGATCAGCAGTGGTTACTAATGCAATACCAGAAAACTTATCTCCAGCACATGGTGCAGTGGAAAAAACAATTTGGTTGTTAGAAACAATGTAATCTACAAGTGGTCTTAAGACTACATCGTTGAGAGAAATAATGAGTTGTTGCTCATTAATAGGATAATATGCTTCTCCATTTACAGCAAGATTAAATGTATCAACTGCAGGAGAAGAAACACAGTCAAATGATCCTGAAATATCGTCCAGGATTAAGTTTGTGTACTGAGTTGATTTTGTAGGAATCTGGTAATTAACATCCAGATTGTACTGAGGATTTTCCCTTAGCGCAACTCTGTGTGTGTTAGTACCAATCCTAACATTATATTCTGCCATTAGGAGGATACTCCAGGTGTGACTTCTACAAGACCTTCGATAACCCTAGTCTTATATCCTTGGGGTGATGTCAGAAGGATATCATAAACATATCTTCTTCTATCTAGTACACCAGTCTCTGCAGCAGTCATAGAGATACCAATTTGCCCTGATGTCCTGTTAACAAACACCAAGGGAACTTCGATGCTAGTGCTAGCACTGTAACTCTTTTTAAAGTGAGCTTCACCAGTATACCCCACCATATTCAATGGAGTACCATCTTTGTTGGTGATGAAGAAAGTCACATCAAAATTGGCATGACGATCAACTACAATGTTAACAGGTATCGCTGCCATCAGATACTACTTATAAAGCTCTACTATTTATCTTTGAACCCTTAACAGAGTTATCCTACTCAGGTTTCTGAGGTTTGTCAACGCTAGGAGGTTCAGGTGACTCCAGAAGATCTAATGTTTCTAGACCACCCTGTAATTTAATCTTATACTCTTTTAAGGCAGTCAATTCATCTTCTGCCTTTTTGAGCTTCACTTCTGCTTCAGCGAGTTGTTTTTTAAACTCTTCTCTAAGTTTTGACGAATCCATAATCTCATGGTAAAATACTATTTATCAGATCCCAGCAGCATCTAATCTTGCTTGAAGTGCTTCAATTTGCTCTTTTTGTTGTTGTACAACTTTGAGTAAAGGTGCGACTAATCTGTCATAGTGAACACCAGTTAATTCACCATCGGTGCTGTAGTAACAGAAGTCATCATTGACCTCTTTTACTTCTTCAGCAATAAGTCCGTACTGGGTGCCACCATCTGCTTCTTCACCCCAAGAAAGTGTTCCATCTTCACTCTCTGTTTTTGTTCTCCAGTTAAATGTTACTGGGTTCAGATCAAACAACCATGAAGTATCTGCTAGTGGAGATATATTTGTCTTTGCTGCGCGAATAGAAGTTGTAGTAACTAAATTACCATCAGATTCTACTGAAACATTGACAATATTACTACCAGCAACACCAACAATACCAGGAAGTCTAACTCTACCACTAGAATTAATTTTTACTCTATCAGAACTATTGGTGTCGTCGTATATTCTAAACTCATGAGTGCCACCACCAGTAGACCCCATTATTCTCCAAATACCACTGCCACTACTATCCAACCAGATGTCTGCTTCATCACCTACGACTCTGAGTTGTTCAGAACCAAGAGTATAAGACCCTATAACAGTTTGACCAAGACCATTAATAGTAATACCAGTTACACCAGATGGAGTTTCTCCAACACCCATGCATAGTTTGTTATTTGTCGATCCATTATATTCCAAACCAACAATCATGTTGGATCCACCAGCATCGAACTTGAGGTATGGATCACCACCACCGTTAGCATAAGTGTTGATACGAACTCTATTATCGCCACCAGATGTGGTATTCTGAAGCAACATAGTATCAGCACTGGTGCCATCCGATCCATTTGCTCTAATGAAAGGAGCAGTTACAGTACCAGATGCGTTAACAGTTCCATTGGCATAAACTTCAAATGTGGTAGCACCAGTGTCGTTATCACCAGTAAAAGTACGACCACCAGAGTTTAGATTTCTAGCATATACAGCAGACTTATTTGAAAGAGAATCTGAGTCCGCATAAGCAATCAAACCATAGTCATCAGGAGCTGCAGATCCACTACCAATAGTTAAACTTTCGCTGAAAGTAGCAGCACCATCTGCTGTAATAGCCGCAGTGACTGTAGTGCCATCCCCTGCATAGTTGAGGAAAGTATCTTCTGTTCCAGTTTTAGTACCCTCTTGGTTTACTACAAGTCGTTGACCTGCTGTAAGAACGCCATCAACTGTGAGAGTACCATCGAAAACTGCAGAACCATCTTCACCATTAATATATGTGGTTTGAGTACCACTACCATTATTGAGTTGCAGGTATCCACCGTTGCTACTGGTCTTATACAAACCACCCAGACTTGTAGCACCATTCTTTAGTTCATATCCATAACCAGCAACACCAGTTGCGGTTGGATCGGATACTACAGGAGCCTTGAATAATGCACCACCATTAGCATAAATTGCTGCATAGAGATCATCTGTACCACTCCATCCATCTGCATAAACTGCAAATGCAGCTACAGACGATGCGCCATTACCTTTTACGATTACATTTCCAGCATTAGCATTAGCAGCAATGCGTACAGCAGGAGCATTATCATCTGCCCAAGTATTCAACTGAATTACAGAACTTGAGCTTGGAAGATCAATAGTTCCAGAAATTTCTACACCACCAGATGTAGTAGTAAACTTCTCAGTTCCATAGTGACCTAATATGACAGCACCAGATGAACCATCACATCTAATGTAAGTTGCAATTCCACCCGTACCACTGTCAGTTCTTAATGTAATATCCTGGTCATCAGCATAATTACTGATGTCTAATGATCCAGTGTAGTTATCAATGTAGGAACTAGTAGCATTATGACCCAATCTTAGATCATCACTGTTTCCAGCATGGAAACTGTAATTATCAGGAATATCCATGCCCTCGCTAGCATAGAGATTACCATCAACATTCAATCCCCAGGAGGTAGAACCTGCTCTGTAGTTACCTTGATACATCAATTGGGCACCGCCAAATGTATCGAGTCTAAATGCTAAGTGTGAAGATGGAGATCCTACAACTCTAGCGGTGTAAAATTCTGTGTTTTCAAACTCGCTATATCCGTAATGATACCACTTAGCAGTTCCATCAGAAGCCATAAAGTATTTGGTTCCAGTACCACCATTTGTACTGTAACCATCATTCTGTAGACTCAGGTTCCATACAGAGGTGTCATCTGCTCTAGATATAAAAATTGGACTTGACGATCCATCATCAGTAATCGTCAGGTTTCTTGTCGTGATACCTGCGTTAATAGTTACATTACTGAATGTGTTATTTACGATGTAGTTTTGGGTAGCATGATTTCCCCAACTGAATGCAGTGTCCCAGTCAGTGTTGTTATACCCAGTATTAATGGAATCTACATCAGCAGCAAGTTCATTGATCTCAACTCTTTGCTCTTCAAATGTGAAGGTAGGTTGTACGTTTCTAAGTACCATTGGACCTCAGTAATTCTTTTAGTAGGGATTTGATCTCATCTAACTCACCCTTCACATAGTCCAGTTCCTGCTCCATGTTTTGGAATTTATTCCTAGACTTTTTATATTTTTCAAAGGCAGATCTGTCAGTATTTATGATTGCACCTGTGTCTGAGTCGCGATACAACCCATCCTCATTCCTAACTTTAATGTGTTTCATATCAATAAGATGCGACTGCTCTCATGTCTTGGATCTTGGGAACAAATGCAGGATTGCTGGACTTCATTACAATCTTGACAGCAAAAGATGAAAACTCGGGTAGGTTTTCGATGCTGTAGGACAACTCCTGATAAGAAGATTGCTTCTCGGTGATACCACTGATAGCATTCTCAGACGATGCGATTAGATCGTTATCTGGGTTTCCAGTTTCATTGAAGTATGCCCATTCAATATCCTCGAAGTTTTCCTGACTGGAAGACTTCTTAATCTTATACAGAACTTTTAGGTTCTCAATGTCACTGACATTTGCAGTGAGTTTGATGTTGATAGAAGTTGCTGGATTGTCAATAGCAACCTCTTTGGTTACATACTTAGCAATTCCAGAACTGTTCTTAGATTGAGTTTCTGCGATGAAGTCAACACCAGTGGTGTATTCAACTCCAGATACTTCAATGAATCTTGCCTCATCCTCTGGTTGATTTGGATAGGACAAAAGGTCACCAACACGGAAGATATCATCTAGTTGTGCATCAACACTTGCATTTCTAGTAAATGCTTGACTATCAATAATTCTTCCAGTGTAGTCATCGTTGAGTGGTTGCTTGTCATTGACAATCGTCAGTTTGACAGAATCTGCATCCCACAGAACAATCTTACCTGTGATTGTATTGTCATATGTTTGAGCAGGAACAGATGGGTTTCTGCCAGTGATATATGTTGGTGGTGCTACTGTATTTGGAATCTCAAATTCAAACTTAGTAACACCTGTGTCACCAACTGTAATTGCATTTGCAAATGTGTCGCTACTAAAAGAAAGTTCTTCGCGAGCTACAAATGTGTTAACAGAAGTGATCTTCACAAATACGGTGCTTCCATCTACTTTAACGACAACACCCTCTGCTTTGGTCGTTCCACCAGTAACTCTTTGATCGAGACTGATAACTTCGTTACCAGAAACACCAACAACAGACATAGAGTAAACAGAATAGAAAGATAGAACTTGATCTCTTCTGCCATACCTGTCTTCACGACCCAGTGGATTTTCAACTCTATTTGTAATTGTCTTGACCGATGCTCTAGAGAGATCGATAACTGGAGACAGATAAGATACAGAACTAGAAAGGTCTAGTTTGTATACGAGAGAGTTATTAATATTGTTGATTGTTTCGTTGATTTTAGAAGCAACAATCTTTTGATTGATAAAGAAGAAGTCTTCGTTCAGGAAGGTTCTTTCAAAATCAGTCTGACTATAAGATGCAAATGTGTTAACATTATCATCTACAGGAGAAATATTTGTTGTCTTAATGAAGCTATCAATCTTTGTCTGACTAAAAGTTAGATTAGGAATTGCAGCAAACAACTTCTCAAACTTTCGGTTGTACGATGCTAGTACAGATGTACCACCACCAAATGCATTTCCAGATGCTCTGACTCCAGATGTGATGTTGTATGAATCAACACCGTGGTTTGTAATTTGATATAGATTAGAGTTTAGTTGAGATGCTGTGATACCACCAACATCTAGTGCAGACTTGAAGAACACATAAGAATTTCCAGAGTCAAAACCATTGTCTCTATGTGAAACTTTGACAATCTGGTTGTTATTCTTAAAGAGGGAAGATGTTGCAGTTGTGTTAGACTCTGCATTAGTCTCGATTGGATTTGCTTCTAACAATTCATAACCGAGATCTTCGTTAGTCAGCATCAGATTTGCTGTTCTAGAGATATCAAATTCTGCTCTGTGTAGTCTGAACTTAATGTCCTCAAATAGATCTTCAGTCCAAGAATCAGAGTTTTGAGACTTAAAGAGAGATCCAAGTAGTGGTTGTGTAGTAACAATTTGACTGGTTGCAATTTCAGTCTCACCTAGTCTAGAACCCCAGAGCTCATAATCAATCGAGTCTGTCTCGATTGCCATTGCATACTCAGTATCATTTTCCAGATAAACTGGATTGTCAAACTTAAAGTTTGTTGGGGTGATCGATTGAGTTTGACCTTCTTCGTCGATAGCGATACCCATTCTCACTGCGGGTGTATCGATAGTAATCTCAGATTCGATTACTGCACCAGCGTTTCCATTGCCAGTTCCTCTCAAAACAATAGCAGGTGGTTCTGTATATCCAGATCCCTGAAGATTGATTTCAGTGTGATATACTTTACCGCCAGAAACTCTTACGATAGCAGTTGCATTACCGCCACCTGGGAGTTGTGGACTTTCGATCGTGATGATTGCAGAATCGTAGTTGCTACCAGTGCTCTTAACTTTTAGTCCAGTTACTCTACCAGAATCTTTAGCAATTCTTAGAGATAACTGAGTGTTATTTGCAGCATTAGATTGTGCAATAGAATCAACAGACAGTGCTTCGTCTTGTACAAAAGACTTACCGTTGTTGTTGCTGAGAACTAATGTATATACTTGATCATTAGCAAGTGTGAATACACCAGTTGTGCTAGGACTTACTTCAATGTTATTCTTATCAATAACTCTGGAGATAGGACCAGAAGCATTAGAAGTTCCTCCAGTTACCAACTCATCACGGTTAATTGTTAGCGTGTCGCTAGCAACTACTTTAAGGAAGGTTTCAGGAGTTAGAACTTTTTGTGTTCCAGGAATGATATTCTTGCCTGGTTTACCACTGATAACATCAGTTAGGTATACTCTCAGTGGAATATTGTCAGACTTTTTATTGAAGAAGAGGTCAACGCTGGTGACAAATACACCACCATCAAAACCTTCTACCTTAAATGTCTGAGCAAATGGGTTAGGTCTAATTGGATTTTCTGTATTGCTATCTACAATCTGAGTTCCTTCATTAGATTTGAAGAATGCTGGTTTTGTAGAAACGATAGAGGATGGATTTTCAGGTAGAGCTCCAGTTGCGTAGAACTTGACTTCTGCGAATGTTTCAACCTGTTCTTTAGGAGCATCAGATGCACTAGAAGTAAATCTGATAGTCTTGACGCCTGCGGTGAATCTAATCTCACTAGCGTCCGAATCATACGAGACAGTATCTACATTGCCTGTCCAGATAGCATTCTCTCTAGGTGGTTTTCCAGCAGGAACCAGAATAATACCGCTAGCATTACCGTTGCTGTCTGTAGTAATAGTGCCATTGAATGCAGATAGAGAGTTGCCAGCAATTCCAGTATACTTGAGGTCAGGGTTGACCCATCTGGAGATGTCTCTGCCTTCCATGAAGACATAAACTCTGGTGTTTGGTTTCAGTCTATTGATGACAAACTTGACTGGAATGCTTCTAGCAAAGAAGGACAGTGAAGTTGCAATCACATTCGATCCAACACCTTTGGTGCTTAGACCTTTACCAATCTCATTGTTCTGTGGACTGATGTTAGAAGAACTTCCTACAGACGCAGATGTTACAGACGAATCAGCAACATTAGAGTTGACATCTGCAAAAGAACCTATGTTAAAGAACGACTGATTTGCACCAATCCAGTTAATTTGATATGAGTTGTGTAAACTGGAGAAAGAATCTAGCAGTTCTTCTTTCGCCAGGAAAATAGAATATAGGTTGGTGTTGTTATCTGTAACTAGTGGAGCAACAGATGTGTCATACCATGTATCTACAGCAGGTCCGATGAACGAATCGCCAACATACTGGAGAACAACAAATGGGTTTGGATTTAGAGTCTTGGTAGCAAAATTGTTACCTAGCAACTCTAGTTGGGAGTAAGGAAGTGTAACAACATCACCGCTTCTTTGATATCCAGATACAGATCTTTGATCGTCTCTGGTGTTCATCTCTTTGAGTCCGAAAGAATCTTCTCTGGACTGTGGACGCAGAACAGACTGCTGGGTGTCAATAGCACATCTGTAGTCAAGAGATCTTAGAGATCCAATCTTATGAGACTCAAAATTGTCTACAATGAAACCACTCTTGAATCTATTGAATCCAGATGGATCGACAACCTGCATGTTTAGAGCTTGCTGCTCTAGAATGCTCAGAGTGGTGTAATACTCTAGACGCTCAATACGCTTTTCTAGTTTACCGATATCGCGCATTGTGTAGCGACGATTATCGACAGTAGTGATTCTTACATCCTTGCTGGTCTGGGTGAATGCTGGGATGTACATGTAGTACAGAGCAATAGCATCACTGATAGGATCGGGTTTGGATGGGTTGAGAGAGGAATTGCCTTCCTTGACAATAAACTGACCTTTTTTATTGAGGAATACACCATCAATACGATCTAGGTATTGTGTTTGAGTAAAGGAGAATGTGTACTCAAGATTCTTATCTGGTGCTGGTGTGCTTGCTACAACACCACCAGTTCCAGTGTAGGATCTGTTATTTGGTGCAGAAAGAATAGACTTGTTCTGGAAACCACTAACGATTGCATCATTATCAATCTTAGGTCTGAAGTCTAGAACATCTTTCAGAGAAACTTTACCAAGTGTTGGTGAGTTAAAAGATGGAATCTCATCACCACCGACACCTGCTTCATGTAGATAAGAATCTACTGTGCAGAAATCGCCAGCAGTGTGATCAAAATAGTCGAATGCAACAACTAGTTGACCTGATGGAGGATTGAATCCTGGTTTGATTACAATTCTGGAAATATCGTAAATAGTGTCTCTTTGACCA
>Ga0209557_1000306_pt1 | contig 30577 bp, 29 predicted proteins | sample SaaInlV_120m_DNA_4_FD_184672 | JGI IMG/M metagenome (GOLD analysis project Ga0209557, IMG submission 184672) | Marine microbial communities from expanding oxygen minimum zones in the Saanich Inlet - Saanich Inlet SI074_LV_10m_DNA (SPAdes) (version 2) | ecosystem: Environmental > Aquatic > Marine... | reverse complement strand
AACATCTGTATTACGAGGGTTTACCCGAAAAGAATTAGAAGTAATTTCTCAAAAAATTAATGTAAAAGCACAAATTTCATGGAAATGGGCGTTCCGTTTTCTGTGGATAATAAAAAAATAAATGGCAGTAAAAATAATAGCAGTTGCAAAACAGCTTCCAAAGTATTCTAGGGAAACAAAAGACATTATTCCGTTTGTAAAATTATGGATGCAAGATCAAGACGAACGCTTTCAGAGAAAAGTAATTAAGCTCTTTGAAGGTGCAGGAGTTGATAAACGATACTCCATTATGAACCCAGAAGAAGTTTTTACCGCGACTTCTTTTGAGGAAAAAAATAATATTTACACAAGTGAAGTTGTCTATTTGGCAGAAGAATCTCTTAAAAAATCATTATTAAAAGCACGGCTAAAAGCAACAGATTTAGATTATATCATCACCGTAAGTTGTACAGGAATTATGATTCCCTCTTTAGACGCCTATTTAATTAATTCTTTTAAAATGAAACAAGATATTGTGCGCCTTCCGGTTACAGAAATGGGATGTGCTGCAGGGGTTTCTGGAATCATATATGCGAAAAATTTCTTAAAATCGAACCCTAATAAAAGAGCGATAGTAGTTGCTGTTGAGGCGCCAACTGCTACGTTTCAGTTAGAAGATTATTCGATGACAAATATAGTGAGTGCTGCTATTTTTGGAGATGGAGCATCTAGTGTAATTCTGTCTTCGCACGAAGAAGATGAGGGTCCTAAAATTATAGACGAAGCTATGTATCATTTTTATAACGCAACTCATATGATGGGTTTTAAACTCGTAAACACCGGGTTGCAAATGATTTTAGATAAGGAGGTTCCAAAGAAAATATCGGAACATTTTCCTGCAATAGTTCACCCTTTTTTAGAAAAAAACAACCTCACAATTAATGATATTGATCATTTGATTTTTCACCCCGGAGGTAAAAAAATAGTTCAAACAGTAGAAGATTTATTTGGTGTACTTGGGAAAAATATAGAGGACACAAAAGAGGTGCTTCGCCTGTATGGAAATATGTCTAGTGCAACGGTTTTATATGTTTTAGAACGTTTTATGGAAAGAAACCCAACAAAAGGAGAAAGAGGAATTATGTTAAGTTTTGGGCCTGGTTTTTCTGCACAAAGAATCTTATTGGAGTGGTAAACTTATAGTATAGACAAGACCTTACAGGTTTTAAAACCTGTTAAATCACTTAAATTGAACAAATGAATCAAACAGAAATCATAAAAAACCTCCCATATCAAAAACCATTTTTGTTTGTTGATGAACTTACAGAGATTTCAGAACATGGAGTGACAGGGAATTATACGTTTAAAAAGAATGAGTTTTTTTACAAAGGACACTTTAAAAACAACCCAATTACACCCGGAGTTATTTTAACGGAGACGATGGCTCAAATAGGTGTTGTTTGTTTGGGGGTTTATTTATTAAGGAACGAATTTAGATTAGATAAAAAGATGCAAATAGCATTAACTTCTAGTCAAGTTGATTTTTTTATTTCAGTCTTTCCAAATGAAAAAGTTACCGTAATTTCAGAGAAAAAATATTTTCGTTTTAATAAATTAAAATGTAGTGTTCAAATGATAAATGAAAAGAATGAGTTGGTTTGTAGAGGAATTATTTCAGGAATGGTACTACTTTAACATGCAGATTTCACTGTTTTTAAAACCTGTGAGGTCTAAAAAGCCGAATACAAAAAATTTAAATTTATCTTGAAAATCACTAAAAGCCCTAACAAAAAGTCATCGTAAATGAGCAATAGAGTTGTAATTACAGGTTTAGGAGTTGTCGCACCAAATGGAGTGGGTATTGAAGAATTTACGAAAGCAATAAAAGCTGGCATTTCTGGAGTTACGTTTCATCAGAATTTAAAAGACAAAGGTTTTTCTTGTTGTATTGGCGGGGTGCCAATTATTTCTGAAGAAAAAAAACAAGAATACCTATCTCCTTTACAGTTAAGAGGTTTTAATAGTACTTCTATCTTATACGGATGTATGGCGGGAATTGACGCATGGAAAGATGCGGGTTTTTCTTTGGATGAACATTCGGATTTAGATTTCAATTCTGGAATTATTTTTGGAACAGGAACGTCTGGAATTGAGAAATTTAGAGAAGCTATTTATAAAATTGACGACCAAAAAGTTAGAAGATTAGGAAGTACCTCCGTAGTGCAAACAATGGCAAGTGGTATTTCTGCATATTTAGGTGGTATTTTAGGTTTGGGAAATCAGGTTACAACAAATTCATCTGCTTGCACAACAGGAACAGAAGCTTTGTTGATGGGTTTTGAACGCATCAAAAACGGAAAATCAAAACGAATGTTAGTTGGGAGCTCTAGTGACAGTAGTTTATATACCTGGGGAGGGTTTGACGCTATGCGCGTGATGAGCTATAAGTATAATGAAACACCAGAAAAAGGCTCAAGACCGATGAGTGAAACTGCATCTGGATTTGTACCCGGAAGTGGTTCGGGTGCTTTGGTTTTAGAATCTTTGGAAAGTGCATTAGAAAGGAAAGCAAACATTTATGCTGAGGTTATTGGTGGTAATATCAATTCTGGAGGACAACGAAACGGAGGAACTTTAACCGCTCCCAATGCTTTAGCTGTTCAAAAATGCATTAGAGATGCACTTGCAGATGCAGCCATTAATTCATCAGAAATAGATGTGATTAACGGACATTTAACCGCAACTTCTAAAGATGCTCTAGAAATAGAAAATTGGACGAAAGCATTGCAAAGAAAAGAAGGAGAGTTTCCTTATATTAATTCTTTAAAATCGATGGTTGGTCATTGTTTAGCTGCCGCTGGAGCTATAGAATGTGTTGCATCTGTGTTACAAATTAAAGAGCAGTTTATCTTTCCAAATATAAATTGCGAAGACATTCACCCAGAAATTTTAAAAATAGTTTCTGAAGAAAAAATTCCTCGAAAAATGATTGAAAAAGAAATCAATAATATCGTAAAAGCAAGTTTTGGTTTTGGCGATGTAAATGCATGTGTTATCTTTAAAAAATATACTAAATAAATGAAAAAAGAAGAATTAATTACCAAGCTTTCAGTGATTGTTAAGCCTTATATTCAAAATGAAGAGGCTTTTAAAAGCTTGAGTGAAAATACAGATTTTATAAATGACTTAGAGATAAATTCTGCAAATTTAGTAGATATAATTTTAGACATAGAAGATGAGTTTGATATAGAAATAGATAATGATTCTATGGAACAAATGTTATCTATAAAGGCAACTGTAGAGATTATTCAAATAAAAATGAATGCATAATGGTTGGTAATGATTTAGTTGATTTACAATTTGCGAAAAGCGAAAGTAATTGGCAGCGAAAAGGCTTTTTAGAAAAGCAATTTACAATCAAAGAACAACAACTTATTTTACACGCAACTAATTCTTTCAATGTTGTATGGAGACTTTGGAGCATGAAAGAAGCTGCGTATAAAATAGTTACACAACAACATGAAAAACGTTTTTTTGCACCTCATAAATTTGAATGCAGTTTTATTTCTGAAGCTGAAGGAATTGTTTTTTTTGAGAATAATAAATTTTTCACAACAACATTTTTCAATTCTTTTTATTGTTACACAATTGCACAGAAAACCAATGAAAAATTAGCTGTTTTTTCTTCTGTCGGTTTACCAGAGACTATAGATTGCGAAATCAAACAGCAACTTCAAGAGTTAACGGGTGTTTTAATGGAAGAAATGTCACAAAGAAAATCTTCTGTTGGTGCTCCATTGTATTACCAAAAAGAAAAATTATTAACAAATTCATGCTCAATTTCGCATCACGGAAATTATGGAGCTTTTGCTTTTACTCTTCAAAATGAATCTTAAAGAGACCCTTTTTAAACAATGTGAGTCATTTGTAAACAAGAGATTACAGACGATAGAAGAGGCTCTGTCTTCGAATCAAAAAGCACTTCAGGCTGAAACAAAAAGTTCAGCTGGAGACAAGCATGAGACTGGTCGAGCGATGCTTCAATTAGAAATGGAAAAAGCAAGTCAGCAATTGATAGGAGTAGATGAAATGAAAATAACATTAGCAAAAATAGACATTTTTAAACAACATAATATTGTCCATTTAGGAAGTATTGTCGAAACAGACCACTTCAATTATTTCTTATCTATTTCTGCAGGAAAACTGACAACTCATGAGAAAGATTATTTTGCTGTATCTATTTCCTCACCAATTGGAAAACGATTGCTTGGAAAAAAAACAGGGGAACAATTTACGTTCAATGGAAGTACAACTAAAATAATTGCAATAGCATGATGCACTAGATTGTAAAATGATATTTTTTAACACAAAAAAGAGTGCTTTTATCAATTCTACGCGGGATTTATTTTCAATCATTTTAAAAAGTTGATTTCAGTAACTATAAGCTTTAAAAAAGCGTGCCGTGTATTTTATTTAAAATAATTCTAAATACCGTCGAAAACGCTCTAAATTCTTTGTTTTGCTTCTTGTTTCGCCGTATTTTTGTGTTCTAAAATTTTTAATCAATTATACAATGAGTGGATTTTTTAAATCTTCAATTGGAAGAAAAGTAGCAATGGCCCTTTCTGCATTCTTTTTAATGTTTTTCTTGCTTCAGCATTTAGCAATTAATATTTTATCGGTTTTTAGTCCAGAAACCTTTAACGAAGTTTCTCATTTTATGGGGACAAATCCATTGGTTCAATTTGCCCTTCAACCGGTCTTGATTTTTGCAGTAGTTTTTCATTTTGTAATGGGTTTTGTTTTAGAATTAAAAAACAGGAGCTCACAAGGTGTCTCATATGCTAAAAACAATGGAGCAGCAAATTCTTCTTGGTTTAGTAGAAACATGATTTACAGTGGAATTACAATTTTAGCTTTTATTGTATTGCATTTTATTGATTTTTGGTTTCCTGAAATCAACACGAAATTTATTCAAGGCAATTGGTCTGGAACACTTGAAGGGATAGATGGTTTTCGGTATCATGAAGAACTTGTTCATAAATTTACATATCCGGCAAGGGTTATTGCTTATGTTCTAGCCTTTGTGTTTTTAGGACTTCATTTGGCACATGGATTTACATCTGCTTTTCAGTCTATGGGTGGAACCGCTGGAAGAAAGAAAACACTACAAAATATTGGTAAGGCATATTCAATTATAATTCCTTTAGGATTTATTTTTATTGCCATATATCATCACTTAAACCATTAATCTTAAAAAATATGGCTTTAGATTCAAAAGTACCAAAAGGTCCAATTAAGGATAAATGGACAGATTATAAAAATCATATTAATTTGGTGAACCCAGCAAACAAGCGTCACATAGATGTTATTGTTGTTGGTACTGGTTTGGCCGGCGGATCTGCTTCTGCAACGCTAGCAGAACTAGGGTACAATGTAAAATCATTTGCATATCAAGATTCACCAAGAAGAGCACATTCAATTGCCGCTCAAGGAGGAATTAATGCCGCAAAAAATTATCAAGGAGACGGAGATTCTACATACAGATTATTTTATGACACTGTAAAAGGAGGAGATTACCGATCTCGTGAATCAAATGTTTATAGATTGGCAGAAGTTTCTGCAAATATTATAGATCAATGTGTAGCGCAAGGAGTCCCTTTTGCACGAGATTATGGAGGCCTTTTAGACAATCGTTCTTTTGGAGGTGTTTTAGTTTCAAGAACTTTTTATGCGAAAGGACAAACAGGGCAACAATTATTATTAGGTGCCTATTCAGCAATGAATCGTCAAATAGCTCGAGGTAAGATTGAAATGTTCAATCGTCATGAAATGTTAGACGTTGTTCTTGTTGATGGGAAAGCCCGAGGAATTATCGCACGTAATTTAGTTACAGGAGAAATAGAGCGTCATTCTGCTCACGCAGTAGTGATTGCATCTGGAGGTTATGGAAATGTTTATTTCTTATCTACCAACGCAATGGGTTCTAACGTAACTGCGGGTTGGAAAGTGCATAAAAAAGGGGCTTATTTTGCAAACCCTTGTTATACTCAAATTCATCCAACATGTATTCCGCGTTCTGGAGATTACCAGTCAAAATTAACGTTGATGTCAGAATCATTAAGAAATGACGGTAGGATTTGGGTTCCAAAAAACATAGAGGATGTACAAGCAATTCGTGAAGGAAGTAAAAAACCGACTGATTTATCAGAAGACCAAAGAGATTACTATTTAGAAAGAAGGTATCCTGCATTTGGGAACTTAGTGCCTCGAGATGTTGCTTCAAGAGCAGCAAAAGAACGTTGTGATGCTGGTTATGGGGTGAATGCAACCGGGGAAGCAGTATATTTAGATTTTGCAGCATCTTTTATTCGTTATGGAACAGAGCAGGCAAAGATTCAGAATATTGCAAACCCTTCGGAAGCAAAAATTAAAGAATTAGGTCAAAAGATTGTAAAGGCAAAATATGGAAATTTATTTCAGATGTACGAGAAAATCGTAGATGAGAATCCATATGAAACACCGATGATGATTTACCCTGCGGTGCACTATACAATGGGAGGTGTTTGGGTTGATTACAACTTAATGACAACCATTCCTGGTTGTTACGCAATTGGAGAAGCAAATTTTTCAGATCACGGTGCAAATAGACTAGGGGCCTCTGCATTAATGCAAGGTTTAGCAGACGGTTATTTTGTATTGCCATATACAATTGGAGATTATTTGTCAGAAGATATTCGTACTGGGAAAATCTCAACAGATTTACCAGAATTTGAAGCTGCAGAAAAAGAAGTTTCAGAAAGAATAGAATTCTTCATTAATAATAAAGGAACACATTCAGTTGATTATTACCACAAAAAATTAGGTAAAATTATGTGGGATAAATGTGGAATGTCTAGAAATTCAGATGGTTTAAAAACAGCCATTGAAGAAATTTCCACTCTAAGAAAAGACTTTTGGAAAAATGTAAATGTTCCTGGAACAGCTACAGAGTACAATGAGCAATTAGCAAAAGCAGGAAGAGTTGCAGATTTCTTGGAGTTAGGAGAATTGTTTGCAAAAGATGCTTTGGTAAGGGAAGAATCAGCGGGTGGTCATTTTAGAGAAGAACATCAAACTGAAGACGGAGAAGCAAAAAGAATTAAAGAATTCCAATTTGTTTCTGCTTGGGAGTATAAAGGAGCCCCAAAAGATGCAGTTTTACATAAAGAAGAATTGGTCTACGATAATATAGAGGTAAAAGAAAGAAGTTATAAATAAAAAAGATAAGATGAATTTAACACTTAAAATTTGGAGACAAAAAGACTCAAGTTCAAAGGGTGAAATGGTAGATTATAAAGTTACTGAGATTTCAGAACACATGTCTTTTTTAGAAATGATGGATGTTTTAAACGAACAATTGGTAAATGCCGGAGAACAGCCAGTTGCTTTTGATCACGACTGTAGAGAGGGTATTTGTGGAATGTGTTCTATGTATATCAACGGAGAAGCGCATGGTCCAGATAGAGGCGTAACTACATGTCAGCTTCACATGAGAATGTTTAAAGAGGGTGATACAATTACTATTGAGCCATTCAGAGCAGCTTCTTTTCCAGTAATTAAAGATTTAGTTGTAGACAGATCTGCTTTTGATAGAATTCAACATGCTGGAGGATATATTTCTGTAAACACCTCAGGAAACACACAAGACGCAAATGCAACTCTAATCGCAAAGAAAGCAGCAGACGAAGCAATGGATGCTGCAACTTGTATTGGTTGCGGAGCTTGCGTTGCAACCTGTAAAAATAGCTCTGCAATGTTATTTGTAGGGGCAAAAGTTTCTCAATATGCTCTTTTACCACAAGGACAAGTGGAGGCTGCAGATAGAGTTAGAAACATGGTCGCACAAATGGATTTAGAAGGTTTTGGAAACTGTACCAATACAGGTGCTTGTGAGGTAGAGTGTCCGAAAGGAATTTCTTTAGACAATATTGCAAGAATGAATAGAGAGCTAATGAAAGCTTCGATTTAATTTTTTCTAAAAAAAATCAAATTTCTATTTTTTAAAAATAAAAACTCCATAACAATCCACTGTTATGGAGTTTTTATTAACGCCTCAACAGAATTCAAATACTTTTATTTTAAAAACTATTAGAGCGTATCTTAAAATCTTCCAGCACCTATTCTAAACAAATCATTTTCATCCTTTTTACAGGGAGCTTCAACTCTTATTATGAAAATAAATAGTGTGTGGAATTTAATTTTCTTAATTCTTCAAAAAAAGAGCTTCATTTCCTCCCAAAATCTGCAGGAATTTCTCCCCAAACTTTTGTTTCCCATTTTAAAATAGGATTTTTAAACGTGTTTTCTCTTAGCCAATTTTCAGCCCTTTTTATTAGAACTAATAAATCTTTGTTAGAAGCATCAAAAGTAATATTTGTTCTACAGGCTTTTTTTTTCACCCAACTCATCGCAATTTTAGAATCAGAATAAATAGGAACATCTTCTTTTTTTTTACTTTTTAAAAGCGCAATTCCATGCACTAAAGCCAAGAATTCACCAATATTATTGGTGCCTCTTTCGTATGGCCCTTTTCTAAAAATTTCTTTTTTATTGTGAGTTAAAACACCTCTGTACTCCATTTTACCAGGGTTTCCACTGCAAGCAGCGTCTACAGAAATACTTTCTAGATTAGGAGAACCATATTTGGTTTTTTCAGAAGAAGATAAGATCGGTTTTTTAGTGTTTTTACCTTTGTAGTCTCTGTAGTTTTTGGTGGAGGCTATTTCAGCTTCATTTAAATCTGCAAAAGATTTATATTGAGCACCTTCAAAACCATCGATTTGTTGCTTGCAGACTTTCCAAGAAGTAAAAACGCCTTTTTTACGACCCTTCCAAACTACATAAAACTTTTTTTTACTCATTTTTAGATAAAATTACATCTTCAATAACTTTGGGAAAGTATTTCTGTTCTAAAGCATGAATTTTTTCTGCTATACCCTCAGGAGTGTCCACTTCTGACAAAACTACTTTTGCCTGAAAAATGATGGCTCCTTCATCATAATTAGCATTAACATAGTGAATTGTAATACCTGTTTCCGATTCTTTATTTTCCTTTACAGCCCTATGAACGTGCATTCCATACATTCCTTTTCCACCATATTTTGGTAATAACGCAGGGTGAATATTGATGATTCTATCTTGGAATTTAGAAATAATTTTTTCAGGAATCTTCCATAAAAAACCAGCTAAAATGATGAAGTCTGCTTCTTTTTTTAAAAAAGATAAAATATTTTCAGAAGAATAAAAGTCACTTTTTTTAAATAGCAAACAATCAATCTTTAAATTTTTACATCTTTCAAAAATAAAGGCGTTTTTATTATTGCATAGAACTTTGACCACTTTTGCGTTTTTGGTATTATCAAAATACTTAATAATATTTTCTGCATTCGTTCCAGAACCAGAAGCAAAAAGAACAATACGCTTCATAGATTATTTTTATTTAGGTACAAAAAAAGGAATAATTATTAACAATTTAATTATTTTAAAGGAAGATTAATTTTTTTATTTACATTTAAGAATCATTTTATAGGACAAAAATTAGTTATAATTAATAAGATTTGTATTTTTGCCTCGATTTAAATTTTAAAAAACAAAAAAATTATGTCAGACATTACATCAAGAGTAAAAGCTATTATCGTTGACAAATTAGGAGTAGACGATAATGAAGTAACATCAGAAGCTAGCTTCACAAACGATTTAGGAGCAGATTCTTTGGATACTGTTGAGTTAATTATGGAATTTGAAAAAGAGTTCGATATTCAAATACCAGACGATCAAGCTGAGAACATCGGTACAGTAGGTCAAGCAGTAAGCTATATAGAAGAAGCAAAAAAGTAAATTTTATATGCAATTAAAACGAGTTGTAGTTACTGGACTTGGAGCTTTAACGCCCATAGGTAATAATATTGAAGAATATTGGAATGCTCTGGTTAACGGAGTTAGTGGAGCAGCGCCTATTACGCATTTTGACGCTTCCAAGTCCAAAACTCGTTTTGCATGTGAAGTTAAAAACTTTAATCCTACTGATTTTATCAACAGAAAGGACGCTCGTAAAATGGATAAATTTACGCAGTATGCAATGGTTGCTTCAGACGAAGCGATAGCAGATGCGAATTTAGATTTAGAAACCATAAATAAATTACGAGTTGGAGTTATCTGGGGGGCAGGAATAGGTGGTTTAGAAACTTTCCAAAATGAAGTTTTAAACCATGCCGCAGGAGATGGAACTCCAAAATTTAATCCTTTCTTTATTCCTAAAATGATTGCAGATATTGCACCCGGTCACATCTCCATAAAACATGGCTTTATGGGACCAAACTACACTACCGTTTCTGCATGTGCCTCATCGGCAAATGCGATGATAGATGCTCTAAATTACATACGTTTAGGTTATTGTGATGTCATTGTCACTGGTGGTAGTGAAGCTGCAATTGCAACTGCAGGAGTTGGAGGGTTTAGTTCTATGCAAGCCTTATCCACAAGAAATGAAACTCCAGAAACCGCTTCAAGACCATTCGATGCAAATAGAGAAGGTTTTGTTTTAGGCGAAGGTGCTGGAGCAATTGTTCTAGAAGAATACGAATATGCCAAAGCAAGAGGCGCAAAAATTTACGCCGAAGTGATAGGAGGAGGAATGTCCTCAGACGCATACCATATTACAGCTCCTCATCCTGAAGGAGTTGGAGTCATTGCTGTAATGAAAAGTTGTTTAGAAAACTCTGGAATTAAACCAGAGGAAGTAGATCATATTAATACACACGGAACCTCCACTCCTTTGGGAGATGTAGCAGAACTAAAAGCAATTTCTGCTGTTTTTGGAGACCATGCGAAAAATATTAATATTAATTCTACAAAATCAATGACAGGTCATTTATTAGGCGCAGCAGGAGCCATAGAGTCTATTGCTTCAATATTAGCAATGAAACATGGTATTGTTCCGCCAACAATAAATCATTCTACTGTGGATGAAAATATCAATCCAGAATTGAACTTAACTTTAAATACTGCTCAAAAAAGAGAAATTAAAGTAGCAATGAGCAATACTTTTGGTTTTGGTGGGCATAATGCATGTGTTGCATTCAAAAAACTAGATGAATAATTGCCTATGAATCTTATTCGTAAAATGGTGAATTCCTATTCTGAACAGGATGCGCAATTATATTACGAATTAAAAAAACTTCTCAATTTTTCACCAAGAAAAATAAATAAATATAAGAAAGCTTTTACGCATAGGTCTATTCAAATTACTGATAAAAAAGGTATTCTTATAAATTATGAAAGATTAGAATTTTTAGGAGATTCTATTTTAGGTTCCGTAATTGCTGCTTATTTATACAAAAAAGTACCAGAGGGTTCTGAAGGTTACTTGACAAAAATGCGCTCTAAAATTGTAAGTAGAAAGCATTTGAATGAACTTGGAAAAGATTTAAATTTAATTCGTTTTGTAAAAAGTAATATAGATCAAGCAAAAGCAGGTGATAATATTCATGGCAATATCTTTGAAGCATTGATAGGGGCAATATATTTAGACAAAGGTTACAAAGCATGTCAAATTTTTATAAAAAAAAATGTAATTATTCCTTATGTCGATATTGAAAAATTAGAAGGAAAAATTACGAGTTATAAAGGTTTAATTATAGAATGGTGTCAAAAGAAAAAAAAGAAATATTCATTCAATACTTATGAAGATTCCGGAAACGAAACGGTGAAACATTTTAGTGTAAAGATTTGTATCGATGGAGAACAAATTGCTAAAGGAAGAGCAACTTCAAAGAAAAAAGCCGAAGAGCAAGCCTCAAAAAGAGTTTACTTCGCTTTTCAAAAACAAATAAATTTAACGTAACGAACGATAACGTTTTCGTTAAATTTAACACTGAGACTCATAAACAATTAGTAATTTAGCACTATCATAAGAACAATGATTGGCTATAATTTATGCAGGTGTACGCTTTAGAAATGAATGATTTTTGTGAAGAGGAATATTCTTTAATTGGAATCCATTCTACACTAGAAGACTACAAACTTGCCTACTTAATAAATAAAAAGCTTAACACTCGGTTTTTTAAAGCAAAAGAAGATTTACAATTTACACGAGAAAAAAAGAAAGCCTCTTTTTCTATTTATAATTATGAAAACACAAAATATGATTTTGATTGGTTTTTAATAGCGAACAGTTATAGGAGAGAAAATCAAACAGTTTCTAATGAGTTATTATTAACCTCAGAAACAAAAACTTACTTAATTCCAGAAAAGAAGAAAGTAGATTTTTTTTTAAAAATTTGTGGGGAATCAGAATATGATTTTGTTATGAAAACAATAAATAGCATAAAAAGTATTGAAAATATAATCACAGCATATTTAATAGATAAAAACACCTTAAAGTCTAAAGACTTTTTAATATTTTAAAAATGAACGATTACAAAAAAACAAAAATAGTTGCCACTCTAGGACCCGCAACAGACAGTAAAAAAACATTAACAGAATTAGCAAGAGAGGGCGTAAATGTATTTCGTATTAATTTTTCTCATGCAGATTACGAAAATGTAAAAAATACCGTAAAAACGATTAGAGAGATTAACGAAGAGAATAACTACAATGTTGCCATCTTAGCAGATTTACAAGGTCCAAAATTACGTGTTGGGGTTATGGAGGAAGATGTAGTTTTAAATGACGGAGATCTATTTACATTCACAACAGAACAATGTATAGGAGATGGTAAAAAGGCATTTATGACGTATCAACGTTTCCCTAAAGATGTAAAAGTTGGTGAGCAAATTATGGTAGATGATGGTAAATTATTATTCGAAGTAGTTTCTACAGATAGGGAGAAAGCCGTAGTTGTTAAAACAATTGTAGGAGGACCTCTAAAGTCTAAAAAAGGAGTAAACTTACCGAACACAGCTATTTCCTTACCTGCTTTAACAGAGAAAGACAAAGAAGACGCTGTTTTTGCCTTGGGTTTAAATGTTGATTGGATTGCTCTTTCTTTTGTTAGAACTCCAGAAGATTTGAGAATGTTACGTGATTTAATTGATCAACATTCAGAATATAGAGTTCCTGTAATTGCAAAAATTGAAAAACCAGAAGCAGTTGCAAATATGGATGCATTAATTCCTTATTGTGATGGATTAATGGTAGCTCGGGGAGATTTAGGTGTTGAAATACCGATGCAGGACGTACCACTAATTCAGAAAAAATTAGTAAGAAGAGCAAAAAGAGCAAGAATTCCTGTAATTATTGCCACACAGATGATGGAGACAATGATAGACAATTCTGTGCCAACAAGAGCAGAAGTTAATGATGTTGCAAATTCTATTATGGATGGTGCAGATGCAGTTATGCTTTCTGGAGAAACTTCTGTTGGTAAACACCCAGTAAGAGTAATTCAAAAAATGACTGAAATTATCAAAGCTGTCGAAAACTCTAGAATGATAAAAGTACCCCACGAGGCGCCTCATATTAGAACGAATAGATTTATCACAAAATCGATTTGTCATCATGCAGCTTTAATGGCAAATGATATTGATGCTTCTGCAATCTCTACGTTAACGAATAGTGGATATACTGCTTTTCAGATTTCTGCATGGAGGCCACAGGCTAAAATATTAGCCTTTTCGTCAGAAAAAAGAATTTTAGGAAAACTAAATCTACTATGGGGAGTGAAGGCTTTCTTTTACGACAAAAACTTAAGTACAGATGATACTGTTGTAGATATTAATAAAATTTCTAAAGCAAAAGGGTTTGTTAAAGAAGGAGATTTAATGATTAACTTAACTTCTATGCCTGTAGAGGCTAAAGGGATGGTTAATACATTGAGAGTTTCAGAAATAGACTAAACAATTTATTACATCATATTTCTAAAAAGCATCCTATAATTATAGGATGCTTTTTTATTGGTTAAAACTCGCTAATTAATATTTTTAGCATCCCGAAAGTTTTGTTTTTAATGCTGCAAAAAATAAAAATAAGTTGTATTGCTTATTTTAATGGATAAAAAAAGTAACTTTAGGTGAATTTAAAACAATGTATTATGGCTATTAAAAGTTTTCAAGGCAAAAGAGATTCTAGTCAAGGGAAAGAGCAAGCATTAACTTTGGTATCAGATTATATGACAAAAAAACTGATTATCTTTAAAGCTCATGATACCTTAGACCATGTTATTGCACAATTAATTGCCTATAACATTTCTGGCGGGCCAGTTGTAAATGATAAAAATGAATTGATAGGGATAATTTCTGAAACAGATTGTATTAAGTATATCTCTGAAAGTAAATATTACAACATACCAGTAAAAAATAATAATATTGTTGAAAAACATATGGTTACAGATGTTGATACTATAGATAAAAATATGAATATTTTTGACGCAGCTTCAAGGTTTTTTAGTTCACGAAGGAGAAGGTTTCCTGTTGTGGAAAACGGGAAATTAATAGGGCAATTGAGTCAGAAAGATGTTTTAAAAGCTGCAAATAAAGTGAAAGGAAATACCTGGAAATAATTTTTTGTAGATAAAAAAGATGTCTTCATCAAATTATCTTTAAACTCTCCAAAAATAGATTCTTACAACTACTTCGTTGTATTTTTATAGACCATGGTTTTTAATTTAAATTCAGTCGGAATTGATCAGACTCACCCTTCTGTTTTTCTCGACGAGTATCTATTTTATTTTCCACTTTAAGTCGTTATTGCAAAATTTTTATTGAATTTAAATGAGTTGTTAGTCCTTGTTTTAAAAAGCATTTTAGCTTAAATAATTGGGTGCTAGTACGTATTTCTTATCTCTAAAAGTCTTTATATCTTAGTGTAGAAATAATATAAGACTGATTAATTAATAATAAAATTTAAATTTATGAAAACCCCTAAACTCTTATTATCGATAATAACTTTTTTAGTGATTGTATCATGTTCAACACAAGAAGAATCTGTTGTTCCAGAAGAAGTTGCTCCAGAAGAACAAGACCAATTTTTTATAACAATTACAGGAAATGGTCAAACATCAAGTATCAAGGCATCTTCTTATACAGAGTATCAACAGTATAACCTTATAGAACAGACTGCATTTCAAAATGGAGAAGAAATCGGAAAATACTATCCGGCTACACTTTATGGTGCTACACTTTATGGAATAGAAAACATTAGTGTTCAAAAGGCTTCGTCTAGTATGTCCATGTGGTCAAATCACGGAGAAGTTGAAGTTGCGAAATTTACTATAGATATTGAATCGTCTAATGAAAAAGATGTGATGTATAATCAAGAAGATATAACAAGAGAACTTTTTCAGATGCAAAATAATGTCTATCACCCGGTAGATTTGGGAGAACAAGAGGGTGGTTTAAATTTAATTAAAGAAAATTTTGATTTGGCGCAAATCAATATATCGTACAGTTTTAAAGACCATACATACAAATCTTTTCGCTATTATAAATCTTGTTGTGATTCGGCTGATGCTTTTAAGCAACCAGCAGAAAGTTTCTTCAATGTTATTTCTGTTACAGAAAAACAGCATAGAGCAGAAGGCCACTCTTTTTCTACGTATAATTATGATTATGTTATTGAAGGTAACGGTAAGGTAAGAGTGTTTAATGAACATGATCCAGAAAATGACTACAAAGATCTAGAGTTTACATTTAAGATTCCATCTCGTAAACTAGTCCCTATTGCCTTATAGTAGAAATTGAAGCTTACGAAATCAATTTTTTTATAAATAAAGGAAGTAGCGAGCTGTGAATTTAAATTTGAGAATTGGCTATCGATTTTGAATGGAATAAAAAAACGTTTTACAACCACATATAATTTATTGCTGGCTTCTTGCCTACTTACGAAAGTCCGCGAGGACTTTCTTTGTTCGTAATTACTTACTAAATTAGTTGGTTGAAATATGCAACAAACCATATACATAAACGTTGGTGATTGTAATGCCTCGTCCTAAAATAAGGCTATACAATTTCAAACATACTGTATACAAACCTCACTTTTTAATTAACATTCGCTTAATTTCATTCAATTTCATAAGCGCTTCAATGGGTGTTAATGTATCAATATTGGTGGCTAATATTTCTTCTTTGATATTTTCTAACAAAGGATCATCTAACTGAAAAAAGCTAAGTTGCATTTCTTCGTGTTGTGTTTGTTTTAAAACCTCTTTTACTTCTGAGTTTTTATTGTTTTTTTCTAATTTTGATAATATTTTATTCGCTCTGTGAACAACTGCATTTGGCATGCCTGCTAATTTAGCAACATGAATTCCAAAACTATGGTTGCTTCCACCAGAAACCAGTTTACGCAAGAAAATAATACTTTCTTTTAATTCTTTTACAGAGACATTAAAGTTTTTAATACGTTCAAAAGTAGCGGTCATTTCATTTAACTCATGATAGTGTGTGGCAAACAATGTTTTTGCTTTTGAAGGGTGCTCGTGTAAAAATTCTGAAATTGCCCAGGCAATTGAAATACCATCATAAGTTGAGGTGCCTCGTCCGATTTCATCTAAAAGTACCAAACTACGTTCAGAAAGATTATTTAGAATGGAAGCAGTTTCGTTCATTTCTACCATAAAAGTAGATTCGCCCATAGAAATATTATCACTTGCGCCAACTCTGGTAAAAATCTTATCTACAATTCCGATTTTTGCATTTTGTGCAGGCACATAACTTCCCATTTGCGCCAATAAAACAATCAATGCTGTTTGTCTTAAAATTGCCGATTTACCAGACATATTGGGCCCTGTAATCATGATTATTTGTTGCTGAGTTCTATTCAATACCACATCATTTGCAATATACGGCTGATCTATTGGTACTTGTTTTTCAATGACAGGATGACGCCCGTTTTTAATTTCTAAATCACTGCTTTCATCCATTTGCGGTCGCACATAATTATTGTCAATTGCCAAAACAGAAAAAGACAATAAGCAGTCAATTTTTGCAATAACTTGGGCATTTTCTTGCACAATTGGCACAAATTGAATGATGTATTGCAGTAATTTTGAAAAAATAGTTTGCTCTAATTTTTGAATTTTTTCTTCTGCTCCCAAAATTTTAGCTTCGTATTCTTTCAGTTCTTCAGTAATATAGCGTTCTGCACTTACCAAAGTTTGTTTCCGAATCCATTCTTCAGGAACTTTGTCTTTATGAGTATTTCTAACCTCTATATAGTATCCAAAAACAGAATTGAAAGAAATTTTTAAGCTAGAGATTCCTGTTTTTTCAGTTTCCCTTGCTAACATTTCATCTAAATATTGTTTCCCTGAAGATGAAATTGCTCGTAACTCGTCTAATTCTTGATGAACTCCAGTTGCAATTGCATTTCCTTTGTTGATATTTACAGGGGCATTGTCAAATAAAGTTTCAGAAATTTTAGTGATTAAATCAGTACAAGTATGTAATTGATTCCCCAATTCTATTACGGTTTCATTCTTGCTTTTTTCTGCAGACGCTTTTATGGGTAAAATTGCTTTTAGAGAGTCTTTTAACAAGACAATTTCTCTTGGGGAGGCCTTGCCAGTAGCAACTTTAGAAATTAATCTCTCTAAGTCTGATATTTGTTTAAGTTGATAGCTTACTGTCTGCGAAAAATCATCTGAATCTATAAAAAATTTCACCAATTGATGGCGTTTTTTAATTTCGTCGAGATTTTTTAAAGGAAGTGCCAACCAGCGTTTTAGCAACCTTCCACCCATTGGTGAAATGGTTTTGTCGATGACATCTAAAAGTGTAACAGCATTGATAGAATTAGGAGTGTATAGCTCAAGGTTGCGAACGGTAAAACGATCCATCCAAATGTAATTATCTTCTGCAATTCTTTGAATATTTTGTATGTGTTTTAGGTGATTGTGTTGTGTTTCTGATAAATAATACAACACAGCTCCAGCGGCAACGATTCCGTTTTTAAGATCCTGAATTCCAAAACCTTTTAAGTTTTTAACTTCAAAATGATTTTGTAAAGTTTCATTTGCATATTCAGGTTGAAAAACCCAATCATCTAGATAAAAGGTGTAATACCTGTTTTCAAAAAGCTCTAAGAATTCTTGCTTATTTTGTTTTTGAACTAAAACTTCACTTGGGTTAAAATTCTGTAATAATTTATCAATATATTCAGTATTCCCCTGTGCAACAAGATACTCACCAGTGGAAACATCAAGAAAAGAAATACCGAGTTGTTTTTTATTAAAATGAACAGCGGCTAAGAAATTATTGGTTTTGCTTTGTAAAACTTCATCATTTAAAGAAACGCCAGGAGTAATTAACTCTGTAACCCCTCTTTTTACGATTGATTTAGTCATTTTTGGATCCTCTAATTGATCGCAAATGGCAACACGCATTCCTGCTTTCACCAACTTTGGTAAATAGGTATTTAAAGAATGATGTGGAAAACCCGCTAAAGCAGTTTCTGTTTCACTCCCTGCACCTCGTTTTGTTAGGGTAATGCCTAAAATTCCGGCTGCTTTTTTAGCATCATCTCCAAAGGTCTCGTAGAAATCTCCTACCCGAAAAAGCAACATTGCATCAGGATACCTTGTCTTGATCGCGTTGTATTGTTTCATCAAAGGAGTTACCTTTTTAGGGATTGATTTTGCCACGTTTTTGGAAATTTTCAATTAGTTTTGCTAAGATAGAAAAAAGTGATTGGTTGTTCATTTTTAGTTGTTAGGGAATTATCCACAAATTATGAGAAAACTTAAAAATAACGAGTTAGGAAGAATTACAGTAGAGGAGTTCAAATCGATTCAAAAAACACCCTTAATAGTTGTTCTAGATAATATTAGAAGTTTAAATAATATTGGTGCTGTTTTTAGAACATCGGATGCTTTTTTAATTGAAAAAATATACCTCTGTGGTATTTGTGCAACTCCCCCTAATAGAGACATTCATAAAACAGCTTTGGGCGCAACGGCCTCTGTGGATTGGGAATATGTGGAAGACACATTAACTTTAGTTGAAAAATTAAAAAAAGAAAAGGTGCAAGTTTTAGCCATTGAACAAGTTGAAAACAGCACAAAATTGAATTCTTTTTTTCCTGTAAAAAATCAGAAATATGCGATTGTGATGGGCAATGAAGTAAAAGGAGTTCAAGACGAGGTTGTTGATGCTGCTGATTTGTGCATAGAAATACCTCAATTAGGCACCAAGCATTCATTAAACATATCGGTAACTACTGGTGTTGTTCTATGGGATTTGTTTCAAAAAATAAATTCATAAGTAAGAAGCATTATTTTTATAACAATTCTTTGGTGTTTTTTAGAACCTTAGTAATAGTATTTAAAAACAGGAGGGTGTTTTAGCCCTGATTGAACGGTTTGTTTGAGCTCTTTGAGGAACAAAAAAGCGAGTAGTGGAAGCGGGAAAAAGCTGCTAAAATTAAATTCCTAGAATTAGTCGGGCGATCATAAAGTAAATTAAAATTCCAAAAATATCGTTACTGGTTGTTATAAACGGGCCTGTAGCAATTGCTGGGTCAACACCTCTTTTATTTAAAAAAAGGGGTACAAATGTTCCAATCAATCCGGCAACGATAATTACAATAACCAAAGAAACCGAAATAGCCAAAGCGGTTTGTAAGTCTCCTTTAGAAATCCAGATAAAAATAAAAAGGAATATTGCCAGAATAAGACCATTTAAAGCTGCTAGGAACATTTCTTTGATAAGTCTGCTATTGATACTTCCTTTAACATCATCATTTGCCAAACCCTGTACAATAATAGCAGAAGATTGCACACCAACATTTCCTGCCATGGCTGCAATAAGCGGGGTAAAGAAGAATAAGACAAAAGCATCACCTTTAAACGCATCTTCAAAGCCTTCCATTATTAAAAAAGCACCAATCCCACCAATTAAGCCTAAAAATAACCAGGGTAATCTTGCTTTTGTGAGTTCTACAATACTATCGTCAGAATCTACGTCTTGAGTTAAACCAGCGGCTAATTGGTAATCTTTATCTGCTTCTTCTTTTAAAACATCAACAATATCATCAATGGTAATTCTTCCTAATAAAACATTGTTGTTGTCAACTACAGGAATTGCTTCTAAATCGTATTTTGCCATGATTTTTGCAACTTCTTCATCCTCTTCATTTACATTTACAGAATCTACTTTATCGATATAAATTTCTGAAATTTTCTGTTCATTTTTAGCAACAATTAAATCTTTTAAGGAAAGCCTTCCAACGAGTTTTTCTTCTTTGTTTACCACATAAATAGAATGAACCCGAGTAACTTCTTTGGCTTGTGCTCTGATTTTTCTCAAGCACCCAGCAACCGTCCAAGTTTCATAAACTTTTACCAATTCTTTTGCCATTAAAGAACCTGCTGAGTCCTCTTCATAAGAAAGTAGTTCTTTAATATCTGCAGCTAATTCATCATCTTCTAGTGCAGAAATTACGCGCTCTTGACGTTCTTCAGAAAGTTCTCCAATAATGTCGGCAGCATCATCAGAATCCATTTCTTCAACTTCTTCTGCAATTTCTTTTGCAGATAAATTTTCTAAAATTTTCTCACGAATATCCTCGTCTAATTCCATGAGAATTTCAGACGTTTTCTCACTGTCTAAAAGCTTGATGATATAGATAGCTTCATCAAAGCTTACTTCTTCAAGAACTTCTGCAATATCTGCATAATGGACATCTAAAAATAAATTTTTTATTTCAGATTCGTTGCCATTGTTAACAAAGGCAACAAGTTTATCTAAAAATTTAGTAGTGATTTCAAATGCCATTAGATGCTATTTTTTGCGTCAGTGAAATAAACTCATGTACAGATAATTGTTCAGGTCTTTTCGCAAATATAGGCTCTTCTTTTAAACAATCCGAAAGATTGAAAGATTTTAAGCTTGAACGCAGCATTTTTCTTCGTTGATTAAAAGCTGTTTTGACAACTCTAAAGAATAATTTTTCATCAACAGGGAGAGAAAAATCTTTTTTTCGTATCAATCTAACAACTCCGGAATCTACTTTTGGGGGTGGGTTGAATACCGATGGAGGTACCGTAAATAAATACTCGACGTCAAAAAAAGCTTGTGTTAGAACAGAGAGAATTCCATATACTTTGCTACCTTCTTTTTCTGCAATTCTCATCGCCACTTCTTTTTGAAACATGCCAGCAAATTCTGGCACATAAGCTCTGTTTTCAATCGCTTTAAAAACAATTTGAGTAGAAATATTATAAGGGAAGTTACCAATAATGGCGACTTGTTTTTTGTTAAAGATCTCTTGAATTTGTTTTTTTAAAAAATCACCTTCAATAATATCAAACTTTTCTTTAGAGGTATTCAAGCTAAGGTGTTCTATTGGAAAAACATCTTTCAGGTATGCAACAGATTCTCGGTCTAATTCCATTACCGTAATTTTTGGTTTTTTTTGCAATAAATACTTAGTTAAAACCCCCATTCCTGGTCCAATTTCTAAGACATCAGTATATCCTTTTTCTGTCAACGCATTTGCAATGTTTTTTGCGATATTTTCATCCGTTAAAAAATGTTGTCCTAAATGTTTTTTTGCTTTTACAGACATCTTTAGTTGCTCGTTTTTAGAGGATAAAATTCTTTTATTAACTTTAACTCTGTTTTAAAGGTTAACATTTTATCACTGAATTTTTTAAGCCCTTCTGCTTGTAGTTTTTCTGCTTCATGTGTATAATAATGGTCTAAATCTTCTCTTGTTTTCGCAGAATACTGAACTGAATAGGTTTTTCCTCCCATTTCTTCTTCAACCAGAACTTCTGTTAGTTTTGCAGTTGTAAATCTTCCCGTATTTAATACGGCAATAATATGTGTTTTCATCCAACTGAACCATTCATCATGAACGCTGTTGTCAATATTTATAGTTACGTTGTATATGTACATTTTTAGAATTGTGGGTTTTGTACTGTTTTTTATAATTTTCGTTTTAAAGTGTGTCGCCTCTAATTTTTCGATATTTTTTTCTTGCTTCAACCAAATAAATACTAGAAGAATAATCAAAAATAATCTTTTGATAGTATTCTGAAGCTTTTTCAGGTTTTTTTAAATGATTATTGAACAATTCAGCCAATTCATAATAAGCATCATCAATTAAAACACCCTCAGGGTTTAAGGCGATTACTTTTTTAAAGTTTGTAATTGCAGCCTCAAATTCATTTAGCTTTAAAAAAAGTTTTGCTTGTTTAAAAAGGGCTTCATCTTCAATTGGTTGTCCTTTATAACGTTTGCTTATCACGCTTAAAGTATCTATGGCTTCTTGTGTTTTATTTTGAAAGCCTAATACTACAGCTTTTGAATATTGTGATAATCCGGAAGGAATACCGTCTACAGGTTCATTATCTGTAATCATTAAATATAAAGCCACGGCATCATTGGCAATACGCTGAGAAGTAGCGCTTTTAAGTACTTTTAGTTGCGTTTTCGCCCAGGTGAAATCACCTTTAAAATAACTTGTTTGCGCCACTTTAAACCGGGCTAATTGAGCGAGTTCATGATTTTTTAATTGCGTTTGAATTTGAGAAAAATAGCGCAATGCTTTGTTAAATTTTCCAGTAAATACTAGAACATCTCCTAATTTTAGTTTTACTCTTGCCTTTTGAAATTTTGAGCTTGAAAAGGCAACTGCATTTTCTAAAACTATTTTTGCTTCCTCTGGTGTATTTTGTGAGAAGGTTAAAAAATCAGCATATGCAATTTGTAATTTTAGAGTACTCGTTTTTTTTCCAAATTTTTTAAACAATGACTGAAATAAAGCCTCAGTTTGAGGATTATGATTGGCAACGGCAATTTTTGCGATGTATAAATAGGCGTCAATTATTTCTTCATTTAAGGAAGACTTTTGAGTAATAAAATCAAAACATTCTTTTGCAGAAGTATAGTTCTTGTTTTCAAAAGCAATTTTTCCTAAACTAAATATAGCGGATAAGTCCGATGAGTTTCTTAGATACAGCGCTTTTTCTTGAACGAAGGCTTTTTCATACTCTTTTTGTTGGATAAACAGCCAACTTAACAAGGAGTTCCAGATATTTTTTGGTTGGCTTATAGATTTTTTTAGCAGTGTTTTTTTAAATATGATATTGGCTTTGTTTTCAGAGTCATCAGTAATATACTTACCTGTAAACCCTTGAATTACGCTTGCGTATTGTTCTTTTTTGTCAACCAAATCAATGCATGATTCAAACATTTTTTTGAAGTCGCCTTTTTCTCCGTGAATTTGAGCTATTTGAAAATTATAATTTGCATTTTTATTTATGGCCATTACTTTTTCATAGGCTAAAACAGCAGTATTTAAAAGATTGTAATCTTTAAAAGTACGTCCTATAATAGCTCCATAAGAAGGATTTTTATCAATAGATTTTAAGGCCAAATCATAATTTTCTCTCGCCAATTCTTTTCGTTGTTCCCGTTCATAATTATAGCCCAAATACACGTAAAGAAAACCCTGTTCAGGGTTCTTTTTTAGTTTAGAAAACAACATTTTTTCTGCTTTAGAAAACTGTTCTGTCTCTTGGTAGCAACTAATTAAACGGTTTAAATATGAAGTGTTAAAAGGGCTCTTAGCGTATAATTTTTTAAACTGCTCTATTGCTTTTTCATAGGCCCCTTCTCGATAGTAACTTTCTGCTAGTAAATAATCATTTTGAGCCAAGCTAGCACTAGTAATTGTAAGGAAGAAGAGTAGCTGTATAAATTTCATTTCTATTCAAAGATACTCAACATAAGTGTCATATGTTTATGAAACCACTCAATTCTTATCTCTTTCTTTTTTAGCATAAAACTTGGGTTTGTTTTAAATGAATTTAAATACGAATTAGATGAGAGCGTTCACCAAAAAATATGAGGCTGCCAAAAAGAGGTCAATAGAATGTATGAAATACGGACAAATTAGCGCCTATTTTGCTGCTCTTACAGAAATGAATACCTACAAGAAGTTACTAATTGCTGTTGTTGCAAATTAATTGATCATACTAAAACCAGTGTAAGGGATCAATACTTCTGGAATTTGAACCCCCTCTGCTGTTTGATAATTTTCTAAGATTCCAGCCAAAACGCGTGGCAACGCCAGAGCGCTTCCGTTTAAGGTATGTGCCAATTCACTTTTTCCTTCCTTATTTTTAAAACGGAGCTTTAGTCTGTTTGCTTGAAACGTTTCAAAATTTGATGCTGAGCTTATTTCCAACCATCTGTCTTGGGCTGTAGAAAATACTTCAAAATCAAAAGTCAATGCTGCCGTAAACCCTGTATCTCCGCCACACAAACGTAAAATTCTGTAAGGGAGTTTCAGCTCTCTTAAAATACTTTTAATATGCTCTACCATAGTGTTTAAAGCGTTGTATGAATTTTCTGGGTGCTCAATTCTTACAATTTCTACTTTGTCAAATTGATGCAATCTGTTTAATCCACGAACATGCGCTCCATAGCTTCCTGCTTCTCTTCTAAAACAAGGAGTATATCCAGTACAGGTAATTGGAAAATCTGATTTCTGTAATAAGTTTCCCCGAAACATATTTGTAATCGGTATTTCTGCTGTAGGAATTAAATATAAATCGTCTTCAGGGCAATGATACATTTGGCCTTCTTTGTCTGGCAGTTGACCTGTAGCCATTGCAGAAGCCTCATTAACCAAATGCGGAACCTGAACTTCGGTATAGCCCGCTTGTGTGTTTTTATCTAAAAAATAATTAATTAGTGCACGTTGTAGTTTTGCCCCTTTTCCTTTGTAAACGGGAAAACCAGCACCCGTAATTTTATTTCCTAGTTCAAAATCTATGATGTTATATTTTTTAGCAAGTTCCCAATGTGGAAGCGCATTTTTTCCTAAATCAGGAATGGTTCCTTCGCTAAAAACACATTCATTGTCGTCTTCAGAACTTCCTGCTTTTACCGAAGCATGAGGTATATTAGGAATTTGAAACAACAGAGATTGCAAGGCATTCGTATGTTCACTTAAATGATCAGAAAGCGTTTTAGATTTTTCTTTTAATTGACCTGTTTTTTCTTTTAAAAGGCTAGCCTTTTGAATTTCTCCTGATTTAAAAAACGCGCCAATTTCTTTTGATATTTTATTAGATTCTGCCAGTGTATTGTCAAGAGAAACTTGAGTTGCTCTTCTTTTTTCATCTGCAGTTAAAACTTCTTCAATTATAGATTCAGCATTTGCAAAATTCCGTTTTGCCAACCCTTTTAAAACAGTTTCTTTATGGTCTCTAATAAATTGTACTTGTAGCATTTTTGATATGATTTAAAGTCGCAAATATACAGTAAGCTTCAGACTTTAGCAATCTCGCTTTAGAGATTCTTTGTAACAAAGGCTCTGGCGGTTTGTTCGTCTTTTTTGAGTTGAATAATTAGAGATTCAATCGTGTCAAATTTTTCTTCATCGCGTAAAAAATACAAGAGTTCAATTTGTAGGTTTTGGCCATATAAATCAGCATTAAAATCAAAATAATGCACCTCAATCGTTTGATGATTTCCATTTATTGTTGGCCTATTTCCGATGTTCATCATTCCGTATACATTCCGCTCTTCTATTTTTGAAAAGACCACATAGACCCCTGTTTTAGGAATTAATTTGTAGGTTTCTTTGACATTGATATTTGCTGTTGGATACCCAATTTTGCCTCCTAACTGTTTTCCGTTCACAACCGTTCCGCTTAACATAAAGTTATATCCTAAATAGTTATTTGCAGTTTTAAGGCTTCCTTTAGCTAGCGCATGTCTAATTTTTGTTGAACTTACAGAAACAGCATCGATGTCTTGTGCAGGAATTTCTTCAACTTTAAAATCGTATAAATGACTGTATTCAGTTAATTGTATGATATTTCCTTCTCTATTTTTACCAAAATGATGATCATATCCGATAATTAATTTTGAAATATGAAGTTGATTTACTAAAATATCACGCACAAATGCCAAAGCAGACAATCTAGAAAATGCAATGCTAAAAGGATGAATGATTAAATAATCCAAACCTGTTATTTCAAGCAAATTAGCGCGCTCCTCAATGGTATTAATTAACTCTAAAGAATTGTCTTTTTGCAATACCATTCTAGGATGTGGAAAAAAAGTCAATAGCACAGACTTTTTATTTGCTTTTTTAGCTTCTAAAACCAGCTTTTCAATGATTTTTTGATGCCCGAAATGGACACCGTCAAAAGTGCCAATGGTGACATATGTTTTTTCAGAAGTAGAAAAGTTAGCAATATTTTGAATTGTGTTCAAATTTTTCAAATTTTAAGCAAATATACGACAACTAAGTCGCTCGTTACTCTTCTTAAAAAGAGCCGTTTATAAAATTTCTATTTGGTATTTATAACCGTTATTTTTTATCAACCCCTTAATAATTTAGCCTTTTTTTTCAATAATTCAAAAAAAATTGTACTTTGCGTATAGTTAACAAATAATTCAAATTATGATAAAAAAGATTTTACTATTTACTTTTGTGGTTTTTGGAAGTGCAGCAATGTTTGCACAAACAACGATTACTGGTACCGTAAAAGACGCTAAAACAGGAGAAACACTTCCTGGCGCAAACATTAAAATTTCTAGAAAAGCTGTTGGGACAACCACAGATTTCGATGGAAAATTTGTGTTAAATGTTTCAGACACTCCTCCATTTACGATAGAGGTTTCTGTCTTAGGGTTTAAAACAAATAAAATTCAAATTACTGAAAACAATCAAAAAGTTGCTGTAGGTCTTGTAGAAAACCAGACTTCTTTAGACGAGATTGTTGTTTCGGCATCTAGAACTCCAGAACGTATTATGGAGTCTCCGGTTTCTATTGAAAGAATGGATTCTAGAGCCATAAAAAACACTTCTGCTCCAAGCTTTTATGACGGCTTAGAGAATTTAAAAGGGGTAGATGTAAACACAAACAGTTTGACTTTTAAATCTGTGAATACACGTGGTTTTGCAACTTTTGCAAACACTCGTTTCATGCAATTAGTTGATGGGATGGACAACGCTTCACCGGCATTAAATTTTGCATTGGGGAACTTACTAGGAATGTCTGAATTAGATGTTGAGACTGTTGAGTTACTACCAGGAGCCTCTTCTGCGCTTTATGGTGCAAATGCGTTCAACGGAATTATGTTTATGAGAAGTAAAAACCCGTTTGATCATCAGGGAATTAGTGTTTCTTACAAAAACGGATTAACAAGTCAAGAAGCTGCAGGAGATAATAACTATTATGATTTTAATATTAGAATGGCACATGCTTTTTCTGATAAATTAGCAGCGAAAGCAACCTTGTCTTATCTAGATGGTACAGAGTGGTATGCTACAGATTACAGAAACACAAACCTAAGCGGTGTAACAACTGGAGACAGAGCTACAGACAACAACTATGACGGTTTAAATGTTTATGGTGATGAGGTTAATGCAAATATTAACGACGTAGCAGAAAAATTAGAACTTTTGGGAGCAATTCCTACAGGTGCTTCTAACCTAATACCAAGTGAATCTGTAAGTAGAACAGGGTATGACGAATCAGATTTGATGTCATACGACGCTAAAAGCATGAAATTTGGTGCTTCTATAAATTACCGCCCTTTCGGAGATGACCGTCTAGAGGTAATATGGAACTCTAAAATTGGTACTGGAAATACAATCTATCAGGGAACAAACAGATACAACATAAAGAACTTCTTTATGGAGCAACACAAGTTAGAGTTGAGAGGGAAAAACTTTTTTGTTAGAGGATATATGACAAGTGAAGACGCGGGAGATTCTTATGACACTCGTTTTGCTGCAATTAACATTAACAGAGCATGGAAGGACGACAATACATGGTTTGGAACTTATGTAGGGGGATATTTACAAGGAACTCAGGCAGGACTGCCCTCTGATCAGGCACATGCGGTAGCAAGACAAGCTGCGGATTCTGGAAGGTTTATGCCAGGATCTACTGAATACCAAGAAGCATTTGATAGAATAACCACAGATCCAGATTTAGTAACAGGATCTAAATTCCAAGACAATACAAAATTATACCACTCAGACGCAAATTACAATCTAAGAGATCTAATCGATTTTGCAGAATTTCAAATTGGAGGTTCTTACAGAAGATATTCTTTAAATTCAAGTGGAAGTATTTTTACTGATTACGATGGAGCAATTAATTATGACGAGTATGGTCTTTATACGCAAATGCAAAAAAGCTTTTTAGAAGACGATCGTTTAAAGTTAACAAGTTCTATACGTTATGATAAGGCTCAAAACTTTGACGGAAACTTTTCGCCAAGAGTATCTTTAGCATATGCTGGAGGAGAAAATAAAAATCAAAACTTTAGAGCTTCTTTTCAAACAGGATTTAGAAACCCAACAACTCAAGATCAGTACATTGGTTTAAATGCAGGTAGAGCTTATTTAATTGGTTCTGCTCCAGATAATTTAGATCGTTTTACTACACCAGCATTACCTTTGAGCGTAACAGGATCTGCACTTACTGGAGGTCTTTCATCTGTTCAAGTTTCAGGAAGATCGGCATATGATAATGCATTTTCTTTGACGTCTGTTTTGGCAGGAGCGCCAGTAGCGGCAAATGTTGAATTGGTGAAGCCAGAAAAAGTAACTGCTTATGAAGTTGGATATAGAGGATTAGTAGGTTCAGAAGAATCTAAAATTACTGTAGATCTTAGTGTATATTACAACCAGTATGAAGATTTTATTGCAGGTAAAAACGTAGTGGTTCCTTTTTATGGAGACGTTGCTGGAACTCAAACTGCGCCTGTTGGACCAGGTGGTGCTCAAATTCCATTATCACTTGTTGCTTTAGGACAAAGTGATTTTACGGTATTTTCTACTTACACAAACACCTCTGCAGACATTAGTTCTTACGGAGCTTCAATTGGTGTAAACACAAAGATTTTGAACGGGTTTAACTTTGGGTTTAACTATACCTATGCTAAGCTTGATTTTGATCAAGCTTCTGATCCAGATTTTGAAGCTGGGTTCAACACTCCAGAACACAAAGTAAAAGTTCAATTTGGAAAGCAGAATGTATTTAAAAACTTTGGTTTTAATATCAATGCAAGATGGCAAGATGAATACCGATGGGAATCTACATTCTTAGATGCAGACATTGCTTCAAGAACAGTTTTAGATGCTCAGGTTAATTACAGTGTTCCAGCATGGAAATCTGTATTCAAACTAGGTGGGGCTAATCTTACAGGTCAAGAGTACTTAAGTGCTCCTGGTGTAGGTGCAATAGGTTCTCAGTATTACCTATCTTGGACGATAAATAATTAAGCAGTTTGTTTTCTTTTTTAAAAGGAAACACACGGATATGATTACAAAAAAAAGGTTCTGCATTTGCAGAACCTTTTTTATTATGTAAAAATTACCAAAGAACTAAGAAAGCATTTGTACAGCTCTTTTAAGCGCAGTAATAAATACATCAATTTCTTCTTTTGTATTGTAAAAAGAAAAGGAAGCTCTAATAGTTCCAGGAATTTTGTAAAAATCCATAATCGGTTGTGCACAGTGATGTCCGGTTCTAACAGCAATTCCGAGCTTGTCTAAAATAACCCCAATATCATAGGGGTGAATTTCACCAACGTTGAAAGAGATTACCGCTGTTTTTTCAGCAGTGGTTCCGTAGATTTTTAGGCCTTTAATTTTTAACAATTCTTCTGTTCCGTATTCTAAAAGATCGTGTTCATAAGAGGCAATGGTATCAAAACCTATTGAATTCATATAATCTAAACCAGTACCAAAAGCAATTCCTCCACAAATATTTGGAGTTCCTGCTTCGAATTTGTGAGGCAAACCAGCGTAGGTTGTTTTTTCAAAGGTAACCGTATCGATCATTTCTCCACCACCTTGATAAGGAGGGAGTTTTTCTAGCCATTCTTTTTTTCCATACAATAAACCCACCCCTGTTGGTCCGCATAATTTGTGTGCAGAGGCCACATAAAAATCAACATTTAAGGCCTGAACATCTGGTTTTATATGTGGAGTTGCTTGAGCTCCGTCTATTAAAACAGCAGCCCCAAATTGATGCGCTTTTTCAATAATTTCTTCAATAGGATTGACAATTCCTAAAGCATTAGAAACATGATTACAGAAAACAACTTTTGTTTTTTCATTGACCAAAGTATGAAAGACCTCCATTTGTAAAGAACCGTCTAAGTTCATTGGAATGACCTTTAAAACAGCCCCCGTTTTCTCACACAACATTTGCCATGGAACAATGTTTGAATGATGCTCTAAAGCCGAAACAATAATTTCATCGTCTTTTTTTAACTGTGCTGCAAAGCCAGAAGCCACCATATTGATACTTTGGGTTGTTCCTGCGGTTAAAATAACTTCATAAGCATGAGCTGCATTAAAATGCTGTTGAATTTTTACACGAGCCTCTTCGTATTTATCTGTAGCTTCTTGGCTCAAAGTATGCACACCTCTGTGAATATTTGCATTAAAATTGCTATAATAGTCAACAATAGTGTCAATAACTATTTGTGGTGTTTGTGAGGTGGCTGCATTGTCAAAATACACCAAAGGCTTGCCGTTTACCGTTCTGTTTAGAATTGGGAAATCTTTTCGAATTTTATCAATATCTATCATACGAATCGAATTTATAATGCAAAGATAACAGATGATTTTT